>VOFI01002846.1_pt1 | contig 147243 bp, 117 predicted proteins | sample 5384131 | NCBI WGS metagenome assembly VOFI01 (sample SAMN12384728, study PRJNA508395) | human gut metagenome | isolation source: healthy gut H | host: Homo sapiens | reverse complement strand
AGGGAGCGTAGATGGATGTTTAAGTCAGTTGTGAAAGTTTGCGGCTCAACCGTAAAATTGCAGTTGATACTGGATATCTTGAGTGCAGTTGAGGCAGGCGGAATTCGTGGTATCATTAATATGATCGGTAGGGGAGCATTCCAGTCGGCGTCGAAGGCGTACCGTGAGGTATTCTGGAGCGTCTGGAAAAGCAAATGTAGGTATAAGTAACGATAAAGGGGGCGGGAAACCCCCTCGCCGAAAGACTAAGGTTTCCTGATCAACGCTAATCGGATCAGGGTCAGTCGGGTCCTAAGGCTCAGCCGAACGGCGATGCCGATGGCAGAAACGGTTAATATTCCGTTACTACCTTCAGGAGTGACGTGGAGACGCAGTAGTGACAGTGCCGCCATCTGACGGAATAGATGGTTGAAGGGTGTAGGAGTCGATCATGGCAGGCAAATCCACCATGAGATCCGAACCTGATAGTATGCCGCGTCCTTCGGGACAAGGCAATAGTGCGCGTAAGCATGCTGCCGAGAAAATCCGCTAAACTTAATCCTGCAGGTACCCGTACCGCAAACGGACACACGTAGTCGGGATGAATATTCTAAGGCGCTTGAGTGATTCACGGTTAAGGAACTAGGCAAACTGACCCTGTAACTTCGGGATAAAGGGTCCCTACCCTTTTTATGGGAGGGCGCAGAGAATCGGTCCAGGCAACTGTTTAACAAAAACACAGGGCTGTGCCAAATCGAAAGATCCAGTATACAGCCTGACACCTGCCCGGTGCTGGAAGGTTAAGAGGAGATGTCATCGATAAGAGAAGCGTTGAATTGAAGCCCCAGTAAACGGCGGCCGTAACTATAACGGTCCTAAGGTAGCGAAATTCCTTGTCTTTACTATAGCTTATCATTGAATCTGGGCACGTGATGTGTAGGATAGGTCGGAGGCTTTGAAGCAGGTACGCCAGTATTTGTGGAGCCGCTGTTGAAATACGACCCTTTATTTGTTTGGATTCTAACCCGTGGAACGGGGACATTGATTGGTGGGTAGTTTGACTGGGGTGGTCGCCTCCAAAAGCGTAACGGAGGCTTCTAAAGGTGCCCTCCGGCCGATTGGTAACCGGCCTTAGAGTGTAATGGCATAAGGGCGCTTGACTGGGAGACTGACAAGTCGATCAGGTAGGAAACTAGAGCATAGTGATCCGGTGTTTCCGTATGGAAGGGACATCGCTCAAAGGATAAAAGGTACTCCGGGGATAACAGGCTGATCCCTCCCAAGAGCTCATATCGACGGAGTGGTTTGGCACCTCGATGTCGGCTCGTCACATCCTGGGGCTGGAGAAGGTCCCAAGGGTTGGGCTGTTCGCCCATTAAAGTGGCACGCGAGCTGGGTTCAGAACGTCGTGAGACAGTTCGGTCTCTATCTATCGTGGGCGCATGAAATTTGCGTGGCTCTGACACTAGTACGAGAGGACCGTGTTGGACAGACCTCTGGTTTGCCGGTTGTGCCGCCAGGTGCATTGCCGGGTATCTAAGTCTGGATCGGATAAGTGCTGAAAGCATCTAAGTACGAAGCCGGCCACAAGATTAGATTTCTCAGGGTCGTTGTAGACTACGACGTTGATAGGATGCAGGTGTAAAGATGGAGACATCAAAGCCGAGCATTACTAATTGCCCGTCCACTTTCCTTATATGTCGGATGGTGTATACCTTTGGTTTTTACTACAGAATGAAATTACGATAACAGCTCAACAATATGTCAACCTTATTCAGGTGGCTATAGCACAAGGGTTCCACCTCTTCCCATTCCGAACAGAGAAGTTAAGCCTTGTCACGCCGATGGTACTGCGTCACAGTGGGAGAGTAGGTAGCCGCCGTTTTGATTGAAGCCTCCGGACTTGAAGAAGTTCCGGAGGCTTTTTTGTATACGCACGCGTGAAATGTGACCTCTACCGTTTTTTCGGCTCAGTTTGAAAACTTGGGGGAATTAGTTAAAAACCTTATCTTTCCCGTGGGTGTGGATACCTTTCCCACGGAACTGTCTGGAAGGCTCCGCCATGTCTTTTCTCCGGCAGGGGCAGGTCCGGAAGTTTTGCTCTGTAGGGGACGATGTTCATAAAGTGAGTATTCAATTTGCTTCTATATCTAAAGTGATCTATATCTTTGCAGATACACTTCTATAGAGATACTTGTAGATATATATTCCTATAAACTGTTACTCTAAAAGTAGAATAAATAAAAAATCGTAGTTTATATAATGAAAAAACTTTCATTTTTATTTTGCTTTTAGAAAATAATCTCTACCTTTGCAACGTTTTAGATAAAATAAGAGATAAACAATGAACCAAGGATTTATACATATTTTGCTATGCGGCATTATTATTCTACTGGCAAAGTCAGCGGGAAGTGAGTGTTGTGCATAAAAGTATGTGTGAACAATGATATACGAAAGCCTTTCTCACTTCCCTGTGTGAAAGGTTTTTTTTATGAATATAATAATGGTAAAATATAAAATTGAAATTTATGAGTGACAGATTATTTATTTTTGATACCACTCTTCGTGATGGTGAACAGGTTCCGGGATGTCAGTTGAATACAGTAGAAAAGATTCAGGTTGCGAAGGAATTGGAAGCTCTGGGAGTAGACGTGATTGAAGCAGGATTTCCTATTTCAAGTCCGGGTGATTTTAATTCTGTAATTGAAATTTCTAAGGCTGTTACTTGGCCAACCATTTGTGCGCTGACTCGTGCAGTTGAAAAAGATATCGACGTAGCTGTAGACGCATTGAAGTTTGCCAAGCACAAACGGATTCATACAGGTATCGGAACTTCTGATTCGCATATCAAATACAAATTCAATTCGAACCGTGAAGAAATTATCGAACGTGCGGTAGCTGCTGTAAAATATGCGCGTCGTTTTGTGGATGATGTGGAATTTTATGCAGAAGATGCAGGACGTACGGATAATGAATATCTGGCACGTGTGGTAGAAGCTGTTATTAAAGCGGGAGCGACAGTGGTGAATATACCTGATACTACAGGTTATTGCTTGCCTGAAGAGTATGGGGCGAAAATTAAATATTTGGTAGATCATGTAGAAGGTATCGATAATGCTATTATTTCTACTCATTGTCATAATGATTTGGGTATGGCTACTGCCAATACGATTAGTGGTGTGTTAAATGGAGCACGTCAGGTAGAAGTGACTATCAATGGCATTGGAGAACGTGCCGGTAACACTTCCTTGGAAGAGGTGGCAATGATTGTCAAATGCCATAATGATATTAATATTCAGACAAACATCAATACCCAGAAGATTTATCCGACAAGCCGCATGGTATCCAGTTTGATGAATATGCCGGTACAGCCGAATAAGGCGATTGTGGGACGTAATGCTTTTGCACATTCTTCCGGTATCCATCAAGATGGTGTTTTAAAAAACGTACAAACATACGAAATTATCGACCCGAAGGATGTGGGCATTGATGATAATGCTATTGTTTTGACTGCTCGTAGCGGACGTGCTGCGTTAAAACATCGTCTTCATGTTTTGGGAGTAGAACTGGAACAGGACAAATTGGATAAGGTATATGAGGATTTCTTAAAACTGGCTGATAAGAAGAAAGATATCACGGATGATGATATTTTGGTATTGGCAGGTGCCGATAGAAGTGTTAATAACCATATAAAATTGGATTACTTGCAGGTAACAAGCGGAGTGGGCGTTCGTTCGGTGGCAAGTTTAGGACTGAATATTGCAGGAGAGCACTTTGAAGCTGCTGCCAGTGGAAATGGACCGGTAGATGCTGCTATCAAGGCTTTGAAAAAAATTATTGACCGCCACATGGTATTGAAGGAATTTACGATCCAGGCTATCAGTAAAGGTAGTGATGATATGGGTAAAGTACACATGCAGGTGGAATATGACGGACAGATGTACTATGGTTTCGGAGCGAATACAGATATTATCGCTGCATCAGTAGAAGCATATATTGATTGTATCAACAAGTTTAAAAGATAATAATACGTAATACAAAAATGGCTAACACATTATTTGATAAGATTTGGGACGCCCATGTGGTACAAAAGGTTGAGGAGGGACCTACTCAACTTTATATAGACAGGCTTTATTGTCATGAAGTAACTAGTCCGCAGGCTTTTGCGGGACTGCGCGCACGCGGGTGAAAGTCTTTCGTCCGGATCATGTATATTGTATGCCGGATCACAATACTCCGACACATGACCAGGATAAACCGATTGAGGATCCGGTTTCTAAAACACAGGTAGATACTTTGGCAAAGAATGCCAAAGATTTCGGCTTGGCTCATTTCGGTATGATGGATAAAAGAAATGGTATTATTCATGTAGTAGGTCCGGAAAGAGGGCTGACTTTGCCGGGGATGACAATTGTTTGTGGTGACTCGCATACTTCTACCCATGGTGCGATGGGAGCTGTTGCTTTCGGTATTGGAACCAGTGAAGTAGAAATGGTGTTGGCTTCACAATGTATCTTACAATCTCGTCCGAAAACCATGCGTATCACAGTGGACGGTGAACTGGGCAAAGGAGTGACTGCAAAAGATGTGGCGCTTTATATGATGTCTAAGATGACTACCAGCGGTGCTACCGGATACTTCGTGGAATATGCCGGTTCGGCTGTCCGTAACTTGAGTATGGAAGGTCGTCTGACTTTATGTAATCTGAGTATTGAAATGGGGGCACGTGGTGGCATGGTTGCTCCGGATGAAGTGACTTTTGAATATATAAAAGGCAGGGAACATGCTCCGAAAGGTGTGGATTGGGATAAAGCGGTGTCTCATTGGAAAACATTAAAGAGTGATGATGATGCTGTATTTGATAAAGAAATTCGTTTTGATGCAGCAGATATTCAGCCGATGATTACATACGGAACGAATCCAGGAATGGGTATGGGAATCACTGAGCATATTCCGGTAGATGATAAAAGTGCTTCTTTTAAAAAGTCTTTGGACTATATGGGCTTTCAGCCGGGCGAATCCTTGCTAGGTAAGAAAATTGATTATGTATTTTTGGGTGCTTGCACTAACGGACGAATTGAGGACTTCCGCGCCTTTACCTCTTTAGTAAGAGGGAAAAAGAAAGCAGATCATGTGACTGCATGGCTGGTTCCGGGATCATGGATGGTAGATGCACAGATTCGTGAAGAAGGTTTGGACAAAATCTTGGAGGAGGCAGGTTTTGCCATCCGTCAACCGGGATGTTCTGCTTGTCTGGCTATGAATGATGATAAGATTCCGGCTGGAAAATATTCGGTATCTACTAGTAACCGTAATTTTGAAGGACGCCAGGGACCGGGTGCTCGCACGTTGCTTGCCAGTCCGCTGGTAGCTGCTGCGGCGGCGGTGACCGGTGTAATAACAGATCCTAGAGAACTAATTTAAAAATGCGAAGACAATGAAACAGAAATTCAATATCATAACAAGCACTTGCGTACCCCTTCCTTTAGAGAATGTGGACACAGACCAAATTATTCCGGCTCGTTTCTTAAAGGCGACAACTCGTGAAGAGAAATTCTTTGGTGATAATCTGTTCCGTGACTGGCGCTACAATCCGGATGGTTCTCTGAACAAGGATTTTGTATTGAATAATCCTACTTATGGTGGACAAATCCTTGTAGCGGGAAAGAATTTCGGCTCTGGTTCCAGCCGTGAACATGCAGCATGGGCTATCGCCGGATATGGTTTCCGGGTAGTTGTGTCCAGTTTCTTTGCTGATATTCATAAGAATAATGAATTAAATAATTTTGTACTTCCGGTGGTGGTGAGTGAAGAATTTTTGAAGGAACTTTTTGATTCAATTCATGCAGATCCGAAAATGGAAGTGGAAGTAAATCTGCCCGAACAGACTATAACCAATAAGGCTACAGGTAAAAGCGAACATTTTGAAATTAATGCATACAAGAAACATTGTTTGATGAACGGATTGGATGATATCGACTTTTTGCTGACCAACAAAGACAAGATAGAAGCATGGGAAAAAGCGTCAAAATAGAAATCATGGATACAACACTCCGCGATGGTGAACAAACCAGCGGAGTATCTTTTGTGCCCCATGAAAAATTGATGATTGCCCGATTGCTATTGGAAGATTTAAAGGTAGACAGGGTAGAGGTTGCCTCGGCCCGTGTATCGGATGGCGAATTTGAAGCTGTTAAAATGATATGTGACTGGGCTGCCCGCCGGAATTTGCTTCACAAAGTGGAGGTGCTCGGATTTGTGGATGGCCGTACTTCTGTAGATTGGATACAACGTACAGGATGCAGGGTAATTAACTTATTGTGTAAAGGTTCGTTGAAACATTGTACACAGCAGTTGAAGAAAACACCTGAAGAACATATTGAAGATATTGTGAATGTGGTGCGTTATGCCGATGAACTGGATATTGCAGTTAATGTATATCTGGAAGATTGGAGTAACGGAATGAAGGATTCTTCTGACTATGTATTCCAGTTGATGGACGGATTGAAGGATACCAGCATCAAGCGATATATGTTACCGGATACATTGGGTATCTTGAATCCTTTGCAAGTGATTGAATTCATGCGGAAGATGAAAAAACGTTATCCTCATACTCATTTTGATTTCCATGCGCATAATGATTATGACTTGGCTGTGAGTAATGTACTTGCTGCTGTGCTGAGTGGGGTTAAAGGACTTCATACTACTATCAATGGATTAGGGGAACGTGCAGGAAATGCACCGCTTGCCAGTGTTCAAGCTATTCTGAAGGATCATTTTAATGCTTTGACCAATATCGACGAAAGCCGTCTGAATGATGTGAGCCGAGTGGTGGAATCCTATTCTGGTATTGTTATTCCTGCCAACAAGCCGATTGTGGGTGAGAATGTGTTTACGCAAGTGGCCGGCGTTCATGCCGACGGTGATAATAAGAATAATCTTTATTGCAATGATTTGTTGCCGGAACGATTCGGACGTAAACGTGAGTATGCGTTGGGCAAGACTAGTGGCAAAGCCAATATCCGTAAAAATCTGGAGGATTTGGGACTTGATTTAGATGAAGAATCCATGCGTAAGGTAACGGAACGTATTATCGAACTGGGTGACAAGAAGGAATTGGTTACTCAGGAAGATTTGCCTTATATTGTTTCCGATGTGCTGAAGCATGGAGTGGTAAGCGAAAGTGTAAAACTGAAAAGTTATATTGTGACACTGGCGCATGGATTGAAGCCGATGGCTACTGTAAAAATAGAGATTAACGGAAAAGAGTTTGAGGAGAATTCCAGCGGTGACGGTCAGTATGACGCTTTTGTGCGTGCATTGCGTAAAATTTATAAAGTGACGTTAGGGCGTAAATTCCCTATGTTGACCAATTATGCGGTAAGTATTCCTCCTGGGGGCCGTACAGATGCATTTGTGCAAACAGTAATAACTTGGAGTTTTGAAGAAAAAGTATTCCGTACTCGTGGGCTGGATGCTGACCAGACGGAGGCTGCTATCAAGGCTACCATGAAAATGCTGAATATAATAGAAAATGAATATGAAAATAATAATGGTTAGTGATTAGTGGTTAGTGGTTAATGAACAGTGTCGTCAGATTTCATTAACCGCCAACTATTAATCACTGACCGCTAACCATTAATCACTAAAAAAATGGATTTTAAAATTGCAGTTTTAGCCGGTGACGGTATCGGACCGGAGATTTCAGTGCAAGGCGTTGATGTGATGAACGCTGTTTGTGAGAAGTTTGGCCATAAAGTAAGTTATGAATACGCGATCTGTGGTGCAGATGCGATAGATAAAGTAGGTGATCCGTTTCCCGAAGCTACTTTTCAGGCTTGTAAGAATGCCGATGCAGTGCTTTTCTCGGCTGTAGGCGACCCTAAATTTGATAATGATCCTACAGCAAAGGTTCGTCCGGAGCAAGGTTTGCTGGCTATGCGTAAAAAATTAGGTTTGTTTGCCAATATCCGTCCTGTGCAGACTTTCAAATGCTTGGTTCATAAGTCTCCGTTGCGCGCCGAATTGGTGGAAAATGCCGATTTTATCTGTATTCGTGAACTGACCGGAGGGATGTACTTCGGTGAAAAATATCAGGATAATGATAAGGCATATGATACCAATATGTATACCCGTCCGGAGATTGAGCGTATTTTAAAAGTGGCTTTTGAATATGCCATGAAGCGCCGTAAGCATCTTACTGTAGTTGATAAGGCAAATGTGCTGGCATCTTCACGTCTGTGGAGGCAGATTGCACAAGAGATGGCTCCTCAGTATCCGGAAGTGACTACAGACTATATGTTTGTGGATAATGCTGCCATGAAGATGCTTCAGGATCCTTGTTTCTTTGACGTGATGGTGACTGAGAATACATTTGGTGATATTCTGACAGATGAAGGCTCTGTTATCAGTGGCTCTATGGGATTACTTCCTTCTGCTTCTACGGGTGAAAGCACTCCGGTATTCGAACCTATTCACGGTTCATGGCCACAGGCTAAAGGATTGAATATTGCCAATCCATTGGCTCAAATCCTATCGGTGGCCATGCTGTTTGAGTATTTTGATCTTAAGGAGGAAGGCACCTTGATTCGTAAGGCTGTAGATGCTTCTTTGGATGAAAATGTGCGTACTCCGGAAATTCAGGTTGAAGGTGGGGCCAAGTATGGTACTAAGGAAGTGGGTTCCTGGATTGTGGATTATATCAAGAAAGCATAGAATTTTATAGGTTTTTTACGGAGAATCAGAAGTGAATGCCATTTTACTTCTGATTCTTTATTTTTATTGGATAAGAAAAAGTATATTTGATGCTGCAAATAAAACAAAGATAATAATTGAAAGACATTCAGATGAAGAATTTAGTTTATGCTTTGGTAGGAGCTGGTTTTATGATTGCCTGCCAGCCTTCGGACCAACCGGAAATCAGCGGTATGCTGACTGGTATCGAGAGTGATACATTATTGGTACAATCTTTTCCTGTAAATGATCGTGATAGTCGTAGGACAGATACGATTGCCATGCAAAATGGAAGTTTTGCTTTTAATTTAGGTGATAGTGTATTGAAACAGGTTTATATTTATGGTAAACCGTCAGTGAAACCCAATGAGGATGGCAGTATACCTGCCATATCGATGAAAGCTGTAAATTTTTTTGCTGTTGCCTGGCCAACCTATAAAAATTTCAGGTTCATTGGATGAATATAAATTGGAGGGAGGTTCCTTTTATGATGATTATAATGAAGTGTTGGAGGACTGTAAAGCATATAGTCATAAAATAGATTCATTGAATGTAGTCTGTATGGATATGGAGAAAAAAGGAATACCCGGAGATTCTATCCGTAAAGTTTATGCTTCAGCAAAGAATGGTATGGAAATATTTTAAAAATAAAAAGTGACTATGTTAGGCAGAATCCGGATAAAGATGTATCAGTATATGTAATGTCACAGTTGACAAGGGACCAGTTGGGGGATGCTTTTAATGTTTTGACTGACCGGGTAAAGGAAGGAATGATGGCTCCTTTATATCAGAGAATGAGAGAAGGATATGAGAAAGAACTGGCTCGCGATAAAGCAAAAGAAGCAATGAAACCAGGTAATCCTGCTCCGGAATTTACTTTGAAGGATTTGGATGGAAAGAATTTTGACTTATCTTCTCTGAGAGGTAAATATGTAGTGCTTGATTTCTGGGGAAGCTGGTGTGGATGGTGCATAAAAGGAATTCCCGAAATGAAAAAGGCATATGAAAAATACAAGGGAAAAATAGAATTTGTAGGGATTGACTGCAATGATACAGAGGATAAATGGAAAAAAGCAGTAGCTGAGCATCAATTGCCGTGGATTAATGTACGCAATATAGGTGAACCGGATGTGGCGGTGATGTATGGAGTAAGTGGTTATCCCACTAAATATGTGATTGATCCTGAAGGGAAAATTGCTAAACAGGTAGTTGGCGAGAATCCCGAATTTTATATGTATCTGGACGCATTGATGAAATGATGAAAGGTTCCGGATAATTATGAATAACAGAGGTGTGCCATTATTTGAACACACCTCTGTTGTTTAATTTAGAATTTTTTTACGCGTATATGACAGTAAGGTTCTCCTCCCGTTTTATCGTAATAGTGCTGATGATAGTCTTCTGCTTCCCAAAATTTCTCGGCAGGGCGTAATTTGGTATTGACTCTATGACCTTTCGAGCGAAGCAGTTCGATGACCTCTTCAGCTTCGGATTTTTGTTTTTCATCCATGTAGAAAATCATACTCCGATATTGCGGTCCGAGGTCGGGACCTATTCCATCGGTTTGTGAAGGATCATGTATTTCAAAAAAAAAGTTTGCACAAATCCACATAAGAAACCATGTCGGCGTCATAATCTACAATAGCTTCTACATGGTGGGTCATGTGGGCTTTTACCTGAGTATATGTGGGGTTGGCTTCCGGACCACCTGTATAACCGACTGTAGTGTTTAGTACACCCGGAATACGTTCGAACTGATGTTGTACGCCCCAGAAGCATCCGGCGGCGAATATCGCTTTTTCTACTTTCATGTTCTTTATTCTTTTAAAATTGTATGCCAAATATACGGAATACCCTTTAAAACGAGAAACCTACCTTATGCTTTTTTTAATTAAACTAAAGGAATATCGTTAAAGATTCCTCTACCTTTGCAACCGGAATTAATTAATATAGAAAATCGGATGAAACAGATCGTATGTTATCTTATGTTGCTATGTGCATGTATGCAGTTGCAGGCGCAAACTTACGATGAGCTGATAACCTGTGCGTTGGATGCGGCAAAAAACGACAGTTTGACAAAATCAGAAATTTTGTTCAAACAGGCATTGAAGATGGATCCTGCCAATATGCGTAATGCTTTATTGTTTACTAATCTAGGAACGGTCCAGCGGAGATTGGGGAAAATAGATGATGCTATTGATTCGTACACGTTATCCTTGAATATTACTCCATATTCTGTTGTTACATTGCTCAATCGTGCTTCACTCTATTTGGAGAAAAATTTGTTTGACAGGGCTTATGTGGATTATTGCAATGTGATTGATATAGATAAGACAAATAAGGAAGCGTTACTTTTTCGGGCTTATATTTATATGCAACGTAGGGATTATAAGGGAGCGAGAATAGATTATAATACTTTATTACAGGAGGAACCGGGGAATAATACTGCACGTTTGGGCAGGGCACTTTTAAATCAGAAGGAGTTGAAAGATGGAACCTCTTGAAGTGCTTGTTGTTCTTGAGGTTTCCAAATACGGCTTCCACATCCTGCGGTCGCTGGCTGCGATATTTCAGGCCTTCATCAGAGAGCAGCTTTTCACGTTCCCTTTCCTTGATTTTCCTCAGACGGTGGTTTACCTGTACAATCCTTTCCGACCGGCTTCTGTGACACCGGCATCTTAGCGGGCAGCCCTTGCAGTTACGTGCCCTGTATCTTGATATGGTCTGCACAAAACCGTTGTCTGTTACCCGCCTTGCATCAGAGAGTCTTTCCATTCTCTGTCCCATCGGACAGTACATGCCGTCGGTTTCTTCATTATAATAAAAGTTGGCAGAGAGAAACGGGTCGTTCCGGAAGTTCCTTTTCTGTTCCTTATGAAAATAGTTGTACTTTATAAAGGTTTCAATGCCATGTCTGAAGGCATACAGATAGTTCTCCTCGCTTCCGTATCCGGCATCACAGACAGATACGTCAGGGTATCTGCCGTAAAGGGAATGGAAATCATCCATATGCAGAGGATAGGTGGAGGTATCACCCGCACACTGATGGATGGTATAGTTCAAAATGAACTGTTTGTTGGTGCTGATTTGGGGATTATATCCGGGTTTGAGCTGTCCGTTCTTCATATGGTCCTCTTTCATGCGCATGAAAGTAGCGTCATTGTCTGTCTTTGAGTAACTGTTGCGTCCGTCAAGTATCTTTCCCTGTGATTCATATTTCCTGAGCTGTTCGGGCCATGACTTCCTTACACGTCTTACCTTCGCTTTCATTTTCCTGTCAGCATCCACTCCGTTCAGGGCATCATCTATCCGGCAGAGCGCCTTTTCAACTTTCTCCGGAGTGATATCCTGATATGTGATGGGTGCGGAATCACGCAGTTCCTGCTTGGTGACGGACTCGGCGTACCGCCATATCTCTTCAAGCTGTTCCGCGATTCTGGATATGCGCGTATGTATGGACTTGCCCCAGACGAACGTATAACGGTTGGCGTCCGCCTCCATCTTCGTCCCGTCGGTACAGGCCACATCCAGACTTACAAGACCTTCCGCCACGAGGAACTTTACGATGGTGGCAAATATTGTCTTGAGTACATCCTTCAGCCGGCTGCTGCGGAAACGGTTGATGGTGTTATGGTCAGGAGTCACATTGCCGGTAAGCCACATGAAGCGGATGTCATTGCGACAGAATTCTTCTATGCGACGGCTGGAATAGATATTACGCAGATAAGCATAGACAAGAATCTGAAGCATCATGCGCGGGTGGTATGCAGAACAGCCTTGGGAGAATACCTGCGGTAAAGTTCTTCAAGGTTTATCTGTTCAATGATACGGTGAACAACCCGGACCGGATCGTTCTGGGGAATAAAATCGCCTAAACACGGAGGTAAAAGCAGATTATCGTTGGATGTACCTTCCGCCAGCAGCAGTACGAATTCTTCCCGTTTAATGACTACCAGCATGGCGGATTCTTTGCCGAACAATACTTTTTGCCCGCTTTCAGTTATTTTGAGGTGATTGTTCTCATTATAGGCTATTTCAAAATATCCTAGATTCAGCATTTGCAGCAGATAATCTTGCCAGTCGCGTGCGGGAATATCTCTTCCTGCGGCATATGTTTTCAGTTTGTCATAACCTTTGTCAATCAGTTCTTGGTTTGCTGACCCTTTCAATATGTCTATTAACATGTGAGTACCTATTTGTTGGTTAGTTCGGGCTATTGCACTCAAAGCTTTTTGTACAATGATTGTTCCGTCAAAGCGTTCGGGGGGATTACGGCACACATCACAGTTGCCACAATCATGGTCCATAGTTTCACCAAAATAGTTCAGCAGGATACGCCTCCGACAGATATCCGATTCAGCATATTGTTGCATCCGGTGTAATTTCTCTAAGTTAATTTCCTGCTGGCTGCTTTCTGTAGCGAATTTGGAAAGCATAACCAAGTCTCCCAGTGAATAGAACAGCAAAGTATCACTTTCCATACCATCACGCCCGGCACGTCCTATTTCTTGATAGAAACTTTCTATGCTTTTAGGAAGGTTATAATGAATAACCCAGCGTACATTGGATTTATCAATTCCCATCCCGAAAGCAATAGTGGCGCACACCACCTGTACACGATCATTTATGAAATCATTTTGTGCCTTATCACGCATATCGCTGCTTAATCCTGCATGATAAACGGTTGCACGGATACCTTGTTTCATCAGCATTGCGGCCACATTTTCTGTTTTGCTGCGGCTCATGCAATAAATGATACCACATTCATTTTTGTGTTTTTCTATGAATTCAAGAATAGTCCGCATCTTATCCTTTTGTTGATAGCCTCTTTTAACTTCCAAACTCAGATTGGGCCGATCAAAGGAAGATATGAATATTTTAGGATCTTTCAAGGCCAATTGTTGTACAATGTCTTTTCGGGTTATTTTGTCAGCTGTAGCAGTCAATGCTACAATCGGTACTTTGGGAAACTGATTACGTAATACCTTTAATTGGGTATATTCAGGCCGGAAATCATGTCCCCATTGTGAGATGCAATGAGCTTCATCAATGGCAAATAAAGAAATTTGGATATCTTTCAGCAGGAAATTTGTTTCTATAAGTAATCGTTCAGGTGAAATATAAAGTAATTTGATTTTTCCTTGAAGACATTCGCGACGTAGATTTATATTTTCTGTTTCATTATTGCTGCTGTTCAGTGCCCGTGCTGCAATTCCGTTTGCTTGTAAACTTTCCACCTGGTCTTTCATTAAAGAAATAAGGGGTGAAACGACAATGGCCGTACCTTCCATCAGTAAAGCCGGTAATTGATAACAGATGGATTTTCCTCCTCCTGTAGGCATTAATACCAAAGTATCCTTTTGAGCTAATATATTTTGAATAATATCTTGCTGTAAAGGACGGAAACTATCGTATCCAAAGTAGTTTTTTAGAGTTTGGAACATATCTGTTTGTTATTTTAAAATGTAATTGGTTACAAAGGTAGTAAAATCTTTAGATTTGGTAGGAATCTCTGCCTAATAATAGTAAATAAGATATACTTTTATTCATAATTCATTTGTTTTGAAATTATTGCTTAAAAGAGAGGTTGGTTATTGTAGATTGGACAAATAAACTTTTTTGCCACTTAAAAAACAAAGTGTTGTGATTATTTAAGAAATAAATTAAGCAAAAAAAGTTGCATATGAAAAAAACTTTTCCCACATTTGTCCAAAATTAGATATTTGCATTTATATAACTAACCAAACAACGAAAAATTAAAAGAAAAATTAACTGATGAGCGACGTGGAAAAAAAAATCAGAAACCCAGGAAGCGGCTCCTAAGAAAAAACCGTATAACCTGAGAGAAAAGAAAGAGAAAAAGGCTGCTTACAGATCTCTGATTAGAGCAGAACTTGCCGATGAATTGTATGATAAGATTTTGAACATTGTAGTTGTTCAGAAAAGTACAAAGACCCTAATTATTCAGCAAAAGACTTGGCGAAAGAATTAAAGACAAATACTCGTTATTTGTCAGCTGTAGTGAATTCCCGCTTCGGAATGAATTATTCTTGTTTGTTGAATGAATATCGTATTAAAGATGCTTTGCATCTTTTAGTTGATAAACGCTATATGGATAAGAATGTGGAAGAGATCAGTGCAATGGTAGGTTTTGCTAATCGCCAATCTTTTTATGCTGCGTTTTATAAGAATGTGGGTGAGACTCCTAATGGCTATCGTAAGAGAAATCAAGAAAAGAAATAAGAGCATAATTTGCTACATTATAATTAAGAAAAAGGAAAACAATTGTTTTCCTTTTTTTGTTTCGGCTCACGAATTATGTATCTATAAAAAAAACGTTAATTGTAGAAATGAAACAGGTTGGTTGCAATGAAGTAGATAAAAGCATGAATGAAATGGAGGAATTTGATTATACGGTTGAACAATTTGCCGACTTACAGTTACTTCGATATAAAGTGTATGGATTTGAAGAACTGAGTTTGAAACAAAAAAAGTTGATTTACTATTTGTCACAAGCTGCTTTGCAAGGCCGTGATATTTTGTTTGATCAGAATGGCAAATACAATTTGCTTATTCGTAAAATGTTGGAAACCGTATATACAGAGTATCAGGGAGATCGTACAGATGTGAATTTCGTCAATTTGGAAACTTATCTGAAACGCATATGGTTTTCTAACGGAATTCATCATCATTATGCTTCAAATAAGTTCGTACCAGGTTTCACTCCGGAATTTTTTAGGGATGCATTGAATAGTGTGGATGCATTGAAGTTACCTTTGGGTAAAGGGGAAACAGTGGAAGAACTTTGTGAAGAAGTCTTTCCGGTGATTTTTGATTCTGAAATGATGCCTAAACGTGTGAATCAGGCAGACGGGGAGGATTTGGTCCTGACTTCGGCTGCAAATTATTACGAAGGGGTAACCCAGAAAGAAGCGGAAGATTTTTATCATAATTTGAAGAATCCGGATGATATGATGCCGGTAATGTTTGGTATGAACAGCCGTTTAGTAAAGGAGGACGGAAAAGTACAAGAAAAGGTCTGGAGATCTGGAGGATTGTATGGGCAAGCCATTGATAAGATCATTTATTGGTTGGATAAGGCTCTTGGTGTGGCAGAAGATGCACAACAAAAAATAGTTATCGAAAAATTAATTCGATTTTATAAGAATGGGGACTTGAAAGATTTTGATGAATATTCTATTGCGTGGGTGAAGGATTTGGATTCACGCGTGGATTTTGTTAACGGCTTTATTGAAAGTTATGGAGATCCGTTAGGACTGAAAGCTAGTTGGGAGTCCATTGTGAATTTTAAAGATCTGGAAGCAACCAAGCGCACGGAAATCATCAGCGCTAATGCTCAATGGTTTGAAGATCACTCACCTGTAGATCATCGGTTTAAAAAAAAGGAAGTGAAAGGTGTGTCGGCCAAGGTGATTACAGCCGCTATGCTGGGGGGGGGGATTTGTATCCTGCTACAGCGATTGGGATTAATCTCCCTAATTCCAACTGGATTCGTAGTGTGCATGGTTCTAAGTCTGTAACCATCGGAAATCTGACTGATGCCTATAATAAAGCGGCTCATGGTAATGGATTTACAGATGAATTTGTTTGCGGTGCCGAAGAGAAAGAATGGATAAAGAAATATGCAGATCTTACAGGGGATTTACATACTGATTTGCATGAATGTTTGGGGCACGGTTCTGGTCAGTTGTTACCGGGAGTAGATCAGGATGCTTTGAAAGCGTATGGATCTACGATAGAAGAGGCACGTGCCGATTTATTCGGTTTGTACTATCTGTCGGATGACAAAATGGTAGAGTTGGGGCTTACACCGGATGGAGATGCCTTTAAAGCAGAATATTATACTTATATGATGAATGGTCTGATGACCCAGTTAGTCCGCATCGAGTTAGGTAATATGGTAGAGGAAGCACACATGCGTAACCGCCAGCTCATTGCGCGGTGGACATTTGAGAAAGGTGCTGCAGATAAGGTGGTTGAACTGGTTAAGAAGGATGGGAAAACGTATGTGAAGATAAACGATTATCAAAAATTGCGCACTCTGTTCGGACAGTTGCTGGCTGAGATACAACGCATTAAAAGTGAAGGAGATTTTGAGGCTGCCCGTAAATTGGTCGAAAAGTATGCGGTGAAAATAGATCCGGTTTTGCACGCCGAGATATTGGCACGTTATGAAAAACTTCATCTGGCTCCTTACAAAGGTTTTGTAAATCCTGTATATGAGGCCGTGACAGATAAGGATGGAAATATTATAGATGTAAAAGTATCTTATAATGAAGGTTACGCGGAGCAAATGTTACGTTATAGCAAAGAATTTGCGAATCTTCCTTATAGAAATGAATAAGAATAAATATGGATGTACACGAAACAATAAAGGACATAAAGGGGCAATTCCGTTTGTTTATGAATGGGGTGGTTTCCCAAAGTATGCGTGAGAAGGGATTAGACTATAAACTGAATTTTGGCATCGAACTTCCGCGTTTGAGAGAAATAGCTGCTCGTTATGAAAAAAATCATGAAGTGGCGCAAGCTTTATGGAAAGAAAATATCCGTGAATGTAAAATTCTGGCGGGAATGTTACAGCCGGTAGAAACATTTTATCCGGAAATAGCTGATATATGGGTAGAAGATATGCGCTATCCTGAAATAGCGGAACTGACTTGCATGAGTTTGTTCCAATATTTACCTTATGCTTCGGAGAAGGCTTTTGAATGGATGGCCGATGAGCGTGAATATTTTCAGTTATGTGGCTTTATGCTGATGGCAAGGCTGTTGATGAAGGGAAATCAGCTGACTGAGCGTTCGGAAGCTGAATTTTTGGATCAGGCAATGGCCACTTTACAAAGCGAGGGAGTGCTGCCCCGCAAAGCAGCTGCTACTGCTTTGAAGAAGTTTGCCGTTCAAAGCAAGGAAAATGGCAAAAAGGTGAATCGGTTGTTGGCTCCATTAACCAAATCAGATAAGGTAGAAATAGCTTCTTTGGCTGGAGAAATAAAATTAGAAACAGAATATTGGCATTAAACTTTCATGTTATCATAAAAAGGCTTAACTTTGACGGCGGAACTGAAATCTGTGATGGAAGAGAATGTGAAAGATAAGGTAAAGCAGATCTTGACAGAATATCTGCAGGTTAACGGGCATCGGAAGACACCTGAACGATATGCTATACTCGATACTATCTATTCCATTAAAGGTCATTTTGACATTGATACGCTTTATAATTATATGGCAAATGAAGGGAAATTCCGGGTAAGCCGGGCTACTCTTTATAATACCATCATTCTTTTTATCGATGCAAAATTGGTTATTAAACATCAGTTCGGCAATTCTTCCCAGTACGAGCGTGCGTACAACAATGAAACCCATCATCACATGATATGTACGGAATGTGGCAAAGTGACCGAATTTCAGGATGAGAATCTGAAACAAGCCATTGCCAATACGAAACTGAAGAAATTTCATGCCTCGCACTATTCCTTATATATCTATGGTGTATGCAGCAAGTGTACTTGGGCCAAGCGTAGGAAGAAAAAAGATAAGTAACATAAAACGAAGAAACATGAAAGTAGATGTCTTGTTAGGTTTGCAATGGGGTGATGAAGGCAAAGGAAAGGTTGTCGATGTTCTGACTCCCCGTTATGATGTGGTAGCTCGTTTCCAGGGAGGTCCGAATGCAGGTCATACACTGGAATTCGAAGGCCAGAAATATGTGCTCCGTTCCATTCCTTCCGGAATATTTCAAGGAAATAAAGTAAACATTATTGGTAATGGTGTGGTACTGGATCCGGCTTTGTTCAAGGCTGAGGCTGAAGCTTTGGAGGCTAGCGGACACCCCCTGAAAGAACGTTTGCACATTTCAAAGAAAGCTCATTTGATTTTGCCTACTCACCGCATTCTGGATGCTGCTTATGAAGCTGCTAAAGGAGATGCCAAAGTGGGAACTACCGGAAAAGGTATAGGTCCTACTTATACTGATAAAGTGAGTCGTAACGGTGTACGTGTAGGTGATATCCTTCATAATTTTGAAGAAGTGTATGGAAAGGCAAAGGCACGCCACGAACAGATCTTGAAAAGTCTGAATTATGAATATGATATAACCGAACTGGAAAAACAATGGTTGGAGGGTATCGAATACCTGAAACAGTTCCATTTGGTGGACAGTGAACACGAAATCAATAATCTTCTGAAGTCGGGTAAGAGTGTGCTTTGTGAAGGTGCGCAGGGAACGATGCTTGATGTTGATTTCGGTTCTTATCCTTTTGTCACTTCTTCAAATACTATTTGTGCCGGTGCTTGTACCGGTTTAGGTATCGGTCCTAATAAAATTGGTAATGTATACGGTATCATGAAAGCGTATTGTACCCGTGTGGGGGCAGGTCCTTTCCCTACCGAACTGTTTGATGAAACTGGTAAGAAAATCCGCGATTTAGGTCATGAATATGGTGCGGTGACAGGTCGTGAACGTCGTTGTGGCTGGATTGATCTTGTAGCTTTGAAGTATTCTATCATGGTAAACGGGGTGACTCAGTTAATTATGATGAAGAGCGATGTGTTGGATGATTTCGAAACCATCAAAGCATGTGTGGCTTATAAAGTAAATGGTGAGGAAATTGATTACTTCCCTTATGATATTAGCGAGGGGCTGGAACCTGTATATGCGGAGCTGCCCGGATGGAAGACTGATATGACCAAGATGACCAGTGAGGATGAATTCCCGGAAGAATTCAATGCGTATGTCACTTTCTTGGAAGAACAGCTGGAAACCCCGATCAAGATTGTTTCGGTAGGTCCTGATCGTGGTCAGACTATTGAACGCTATACGGAAGAATAATAGAGAAGAATCTTATAAGATAAAAAAGAGATGCTGTTTTCCTTTGGAGGCAGTTTCTCTGTATACATCTATCTGTTTCTATGTATATTTGATAAAATTGTAACATCTATAATGATACCCATGTAAGATAATATATCTTTCGTCTTTATCGTATATCTTTCCGGTTACTATTTAAGATGTGTGTGGAGCATCAATTGTGCATTATTGCGTATTATTGTGCCAAATCGCGTCATTCCGTCTGGGATTCTTTCTATATTTGTCATCAATAAAAAATATCGATATGCCATTACAAACAACCGGATTGGAATTTTTCTACTTGAGTGTGGATTTCTCCGAGAATGATAAAATATTGTTGGTGGAACAAGAGTTGGGCTACATTGCTTGTATTGCATTTATTGGCACGTATTTACCACAAAGGATGTCTTTGCTGTTGGAGAGAGGATAGGTGTCTGCTTTTTACTCGCAGATTGTCCGAAGGATGTACGGCCGATTATGTACAGCAAGTAGTGGATGCACTGTTGGAACGTGGATTTTTTAGTAAAGCCCAATACGAAAAAAATGGAATTCTTACTTCGGAAAGTATACAGGACCATTACTTTGAGGCGGTACAACAACGGAAGTGTGTAGAGGTGAGTACTGATTACTTGTTGATAGAGATTTCAAAATACAAGAATTTGTATGTGGATGGTAGTAACGTAGGCATTTCAACGGAAAATGTGGACATGAAAACATGAAGTTACAAAGTAAAGCAGAGCAAAAAAAGAAAAGGACTCCTCTTCATTTTGTTCTCCAGAAAAGAAGAGGATTTTTGCGGAGAAAGAGACTTTTTCTTCTATTCCTGTAGATGGAAAATGCAGAAATGCTTCCGGACCAGTTGAAGCTTTGCAGCAGTGAGGGATAGGAGATAAGATAGTAGGGTACTGTGATTATGGTGTGATAGGGCATCCGATATGGCAAATATTAGCTGATATGCGTATGTCAGGTGGAAGGTTATATCAATTGTTAGCCTTTATTGGGGCGCGCCTGCGAGTTTGACCGATTAGAATTTAGTAGATTGATAAATACTGTAATTGTGTAATAAAGAAAACGATTGATCGTTTTATGGTTCATATAAGTAGAAAATAAATAGAATATTAAATAGATAATAGCCTGATTTTTAGAGTGCTGATTATGCTAATGGTAGAGTATAAGTAGAAAGTGACTAAAAAAATATTCATAATATATTGTGTATCAAGTAGAAGGGGGAAATAATATAAGTATGGTGGACTTAATGAATAGAGGAGAACGGTAAGCATAAGTTCTTTTGGAACTCATTTTATTAATAATATTGCAAAGATATAAAATTTTATCAAAAATAAAAGAATAAGTCTATTATTTTTTGTCTATGATATTTTTTTATTCATAAGTATTGTTTAGTTGTGATATTTGTTAGATGCAAGGTAATTATTTTATTTTTAGTATAAAATAATGTGAAATACATGAAAATTGTCAAGATAATCATTTTCTTCTTCAGATATCTTGTTCCAAATAAAGTATCTTGTTTTTTATTTCTTTAACTATTTATCCTTTGTGTGAAATTACTCTTTTAACAGTTGAATATCGTTTGGAACGACTAATATTTAGGCGTTTTTTATAAGAAATGAATTCTTGTACTTTCCTCTTTTATAGAACTAAGTTCCAAAAGAACTTGGATAATGTTTAATTAAAAGAGAGTGAGTATGAAAGAAAAAGTGTTAGTGTTACTAGCTTGTCTGTGGTTGGGTATCGGCTTCTCTATGGCTCAAGCGCCTAAAACAGTTGCAGGAGTTGTAACTTCTGCGGATGATGGTGAGCCGATAATAGGTGCGTCTGTTTTAGTGGAAGGGACTACTATGGGAGCAATTACGGATGTGGATGGCAAGTTTGCTATCAATAATGTTCCTACAGATGCCAAAGCGCTGATTGTTTCTTATCTGGGTATGATTACTCAGCGAGTTGGAATTCAGCGTGGTACTATTACTGTAACAATGAAGTCGGACATAAAAGTGTTGGATGAAGTGGTTGTAACTGCTCAAGGATTGAACCGTAAACAAAAAGCGTTGGGTTATTCTACACAAGGTGGCAGGTGAGGATCTAACTATTTCACGACAGACCGATTTGGGTAATGCTATGGCCGGTAAAGTGTCGGGAGCACGTTTTATAGGTGGTGCCAGTTCTGGTTTTGATGCAGGTACTATTATTTTGCGTGGTGCAGGTTCCATTCCTTCTTCGTCCCAGTCGGATAATCCGGCCAATGAACCTATTTATGTGGTAGATGGTGCTATCACTAACAAAAACTCTATCAATATGGATGATGTGGAAAGCATAAACGTATTGAAAGGTCCCGCGGCTACTGCCCTTTATGGTTCGCGTGGTGGTGCAGGTGCTATCATCATAACTACTAAGGCGGGACAAAGTGAGAAAGGGTTGCTTGAAGTAAGTCATACATTGCAGGCCGAAACTTACTATAATCATTTCAATATGCAGAAGCTGTATGGTGGTGGAGGATATGGAGGTACGGAAAAAGGTAACAGGGCTCAGGATATTTATGATTTGTATAGTGGTGATATTCCCGGTTTGCAAGGTGCTTATGTGTACGATTATAATGAGGACACTTCTTGGGGAGCTGCATACGATCCGGCTGTGAAATATGTCACTCCGTTGTCATTAGACGAAACCAGTGGTCATTATGGAAAACCAGCCACTTGGCAACATGGATTGGATTTGAGAGATCTTTATCGGACTGGTGTAACCAATACAACCAACGTTTCGTTTTCAAAGAGTGTGAAAGATTTTAATACCCGTGTTTCTTTCACCAATAGCTATCGTACTGGTGTGCAGCCCAATTCGGATGCTATTCGCCGTTTCTTAGGGTTCAAGACAAATTTCAAACCCACACCGTGGATGAATGTGTCATTGGATTATAAATATACTTATCGTCAGGATCATAATGCTGCCGAAAGTGGATATAACGGTTCACGTACCGTTTTGCAGGAATATACCCAATGGGGACAGACCAATGTCAATTTAAAAGATTATAAGGACTATAAACGTCCGGACGGATCATGGAGGACGTGGAATATCAACAGTGTGAATAATCAAAGTGCTGCATTCCATGATAATCCGTATGCTTTATTTCATGAATATAATCATCGCACCATTTATCAATGGAATGTATTCAGTGGTGATGTGTCTGTGGACCTTCCTTATAACTTGAAGGCAGGGGTACGCGTAAATGGTAACATACGTGGTTACAAATTGGAACGAGAACGCCCTTCAGGATCTATTAATTTCCGGTCAAATTATCGTCAGGATCAAAGCAGTTTGATTGATTTGACTGTACAAGGACGTTTAACTTGGGGACAATCATTTTTTAAAGATAAACTAACGGTAGACGCAGCTCTTTTTGCAGAAGCACGTGACTATACGTACGATAATTTATATGCATACACCAATACGAATTATGATTTGTCTTTGGACGATTACTATAATTTGGCTGCTTCATCGGGTACTATTGCTTTAGCCTATAATGAGAAAACACATTACAAAGAACGTAGTGTTTATGCCACAGCTACCATGGGCTGGGATGATACTTATTTTCTTGACGCTTCTGTTCGTAACGATATGTCTTCCACATTGAGTCCTAATCATAACAGCTATTGGTATGGTGGCCTTTCCGCTTCTGTCCTTGCTCACAAATGGGTGAATGCAGAATGGCTGAACTTTTGGAAACTGCGTGCTAGTGCGGCTCAAGTAGGTACTACGCTCAATGCTTACAATATTTATCCTACTTATTCGCTGGATACCAGTTATGGTTCACATGTTACAATGTATGAACCTTCTTCTCAGAAAAATTATAATATCGAGCCGTCTATTTCCACTTCGTATGAAATAGGTACGGAATTCCGTTTGTTCAATAATCGTTTATGGGGTGATTTCAACTATTATACCCGGGATGACAAAGATCAGATAATCTCCGTAACCTCTGCTCCGCAATCGGGGTATTCCACTCGTAAGATGAATGCTGGTTTAATTCGTAATCGGGGTGTTGAATTGAGTTTGGGCGGGATGCCTGTTTCCACTAAGAACTGGAAATGGGAAATGAATTTCAATATAGCGAAGAATAGTAATAAACTGGTGGAACTAGCTGATGGAGTGGATTCTTATTCTATTTATTGGACTTCATTCACAACTCGTTTGTATAATTATGCTATGGTTGGTAAATCACTTGGTGTGATAACCGGTAATACATGGGAACGTGATGACAATGGCAATATAATCTTCCATGAATTGAGTGCTTCGCAGAAGGCGTTGTATGGTGGTGAATATGTACCTACTTACAATCAGAATACACTAGATGAACTGGGTAACTTCCATCCGGATTTCACTGGTGGTTTTAATACTAGTATCAGTTTTAAGAATTTCCGTCTGTCGGCTAATATTGATTTCTCTGTAGGCGGACAGATTGTATCCTATACTAATATGTGGGGTAGCAATAGCGGTATTCTTGATAAAACAGCTGAGCTTAATGACCGTGGCGTCAATGTTCGTGAACCGGTAAGCAAAGGTGGTGGTATCCACATGACTGGTGTGGATCAGAATGGCAATAAGGTAGATACCTATGTCAATGCTAAACTATATTATACCACAGCTTCCCGTGTATGGGAAGAATGGGTGTATGACCGTACTTACGTGAAACTTCGTGAAGTGTCATTGTCGTATGTTTTCCCGTCACAGACTTTGAAGAAACTAAATATCGGCCTGAGTCGTGCCAGTGTGGCAATTAATGCTTCCAATCCATGGTTGATCTACTCAGCTTGTCCTAATGTGGATGTGTCTGAAATTGGTATGGGATATTTTGAGGTGGTAATGCCGCTGCAACCCGTTCGATAGGTTTTACCGTTAATCTTGCTTTTTAAACCATAAAATGAAGAATCATTATGAAATATATTAAATTATTACTTTTATCTCTGAGTTTTGCAGCAACATTCACAGCGTGTGATATGACTGACTTTGGCGATATTAACAAAGATCCCAATGAACCGTCGGAGGCTAATACTGGTATGTTGTTTACATACGCTTGTACTTATGTGAAATACTTCTCTATGAACTCAAATTATTATTACCCGTGGACGCAAATGTATCCGGGGTATATGTCCGAGAAAAATAATAATCAGTATGGTGCGTTTGGCGGACCTACTATGAGTACAAGTTCTTATTATCTTTATCCGTTGAAGAACTGCCAGAAGATTATTGACTTTAATAGTGATGAGGCTGAAAAAGGTAAACCTGCCATTGTACAGTTTGGTGATAATGCTAATCAGATTGCGGTTGCACGTACATTGATGGGATTCATCTATATGCACCTTACAGATGCTCTAGGGCCACTTCCTTACACAGAAGCATTTCAGGCAGGTGAGGAAAATTTTACTCCGGTATTTGATTCACAGGAAACGATTTATGCTAAGTTAGATGCCGATTTGAGGGAAGCGTATAATCAGTTTAATGAAAGTGGCTCGTTGAGCACAGCCGACATCCTGTTCGATGGTGACATTCGTGCATGGAAGAAACTGAATGCTTCTACCCGTATGATGCTTGCTATAAAACTGGCAGATGTGGATCCTGCCGAAGGACGCTCGCGTTTTGCTCAAGCTTACGCTGATGGCGGTATTGAAGAAAATGCCTATAATTTGAATTATACTTTTGAGGCCAATACTGTGGGATATTTATATTATAATGGCGTAAACCATAATTATAATTTTGTTCCTAATAAGTATTATGTAGATCAGTTGAAGGAATTGAAGGACAACCGTCTGTTCTCTACTTGTTCGCTGATTCCTTTTGGCAAGACACAGGCAGAGACGGGCGTGACGGATGAAGACCTGAAGAATTTTGATAAATACCAAGGTATGCCTTTGGGTATTGAGTCTGCAGATGTGAACACGTGGAATAAAGTCTGCTGTTTTTATAATCCTTCGCTCACACAGGTAACCTCTACTTTCCCTATTATTACTGCTTCTCGTATGCTACTTATCGAGGCTGAAGCTGCTCAGCGTGGCTGGATTCAAGCTGATCCTGCCCAACTTTATGCAGCCGGTGTGAAGGCATCATTTGAACAATGGGGAGCCGAAGGTGTTGATGAATATTTGGCACAGGAAGCAGTTGCTTATACGGGTACTGATGCTGATAAAATTAATAAAATTGCTCTTCAGCGCTGGATCAGTGGCTTCATGGCTGATGGTTTTGAGGCATGGTCTGACTGGCGTCGTTTTGATATTCCGAAACTAGAAGTCGGTCCGGTTTGTACAACGATTGATCACATCCCTTATCGCCATCAATTTGATAGCGAAATTTATCAAGGTAATCTTGAAAATTATGAAGCTGCCGTGAAAGCAGATTTGAATGGTGATGATAGCCGTGAGCAACGAGTATGGTGGAATAGAAGATAAGATTTGAAGTATATAATTCTCTTTAAAGTTTCGTTTAAATATAGGGGACATTCTCAGTGATGAGAGTGTCTTCTTTTATTGAAATAAATCAAAAAATATATAGGATAAACGTTAGTTAAGACTAGGTAATTCATAAATTGCCTCGATGGATAGATATACGTATTGCTTTTTCTTATTGACTTTTGTTGTGTTCGGTTGGGTGGCATTTGAAGAATGCTATTGTTGGGATATTGAATTTTTATGAAGAAATTCTCCTGTTTTAAAGCATAAAAAAAGGCTATCTATCCCAGACAGCCAATCTTTTGTTAACCTTAAATCTAATACTATGAAAAACACACTGCAAAGATACGGACTTTGTTTATAATAGCAAGTTTTTAGTCTGTATTTCGCCGTTTTATAACATGCTTTATAAATATATCGCACCTTGTTAACAAATTAATTTAAAAATGTAAAGTTTTGTTTATTATGACCTTTCGGACTTTTTGTCTTATGAATGATAGAAGAGGGCAAATGAAAATAAAAGTATGTGATAGCTGTTTTTCTATTTCTTATTTTATATCTTTGATGTCACTTTACTGATTGAAAAAATAACAGTTACTTATGAAAAACAGACAGTTTATTGTATTTGCTCTTTTATTAGCATGTCCGTTGCTGTTACACGGACAGGAAACGTTTCTTTGTGGAAAAGAATCATGTAATAAAGGTTATATCCGGCATCCATGGTATGGAAAAAAGGTTGGTTATATAGGAGACTCGATAACTGATCCCAATTGTTATGGAGATAACATAAAAAAGTATTGGGATTTTTTGAAAGAATGGTTGGATATCACTCCTTATGTGTATGGAGTGAGTGGACGTCAATGGAATGATGTACCCCGTCAGGCAGAACAATTGAAAAAGGAGCATGGAGAAGAGGTTGATGCCATCGTGGTTTTGATGGGGACAAATGATTTTAATAGCAGTGTACCTGTCGGGACTTGGTTTGCAGAGAAAGAAGAGCAGGTGATGGCTGCCCGTGGTGAAACTAAAAAACTGGAAACGCGTAAAAGGCGTGTTCCTATAATGACGAATGATACGTATAAAGGCCGTATTAATATTGGTTTGAGTCATTTGAAAAAATTGTTTCCCGATAAACAAATTGTTTTGTTGACCCCATTGCATCGTTCTTTAGCGGAATTCGGCGAAAAGAATGTACAACCGGATGAAAGCTATCAGAATAAATGCGGAGAATATGTGGACGCTTATGTACAGGCCATTAAGGAAGCAGGTAATTTGTGGGGAATTCCTGTAATAGATTTTAATTCGGTTACAGGTATGAATCCGATGATTGAAGAACAACTTATTTATTTCTATGATTCGGGGTATGATCGTTTGCATCCTAATACCAATGGTCAAGAACGTATGGCACATACATTGATGTATCAGTTACTTTCTTTGCCTGCATCATTCTGACAGTTGGACATTCATTTTTTTGTCTGGGAAGAGTTTGTCTATTGGGAGAACCTCCAATGTTTCGATATGAACTTGAAGAATTGAAAAAATGTTCAAGTGGCAAATTGATGTTGTTTGAACATCTTTTTATTAGTTCTTATTTACTGAAAGAGTAATTGAACTATTGATTTTGAGCAAATTTCTATATTCTTGTATCATTTTTTATGGTTTCTTTTCTTGTTCTTATTTACTTTTGCCTAAATCTTTTAACTTATAAAATGTATATGAAAAACATGAAATTAAAAGTATTACTTGTTTTATGTGCTTTACTCCTGTTATCGGCTTTTATTGCTGAGAGAAAAGACCCATTACTATTTTTATGATTGGTGATTCTACCATGGCGAATAAAAGTCTGAAGAATGGTAATATAGAGCGTGGTTGGGGACAAATGCTTCTCGGATATTTTACGGAAGATAATCACGCTATGAATGGACGAAGTTCACTCAGTTTTATCAATGAAGGACGTTGGGACATAGTGCTTTCTAAAATTCATAAAGGTGATTATGTATTTATTCAATTCGGGCATAATGATGAGAAATCTAGAGTCACATTACATACAGAGCCGGAAGTACCTTTGATGATAATTTAAGACGTTTTGTGAATGGAACACGTGCTAAGGGAGGAAATCCTGTACTGTTCAATTCTATAGTTCGTCGTAATTTCCCCCCCCCTAAAGGTGTGACGGAGATAAAGGGTAGTTATGAAAAAGAAGGTCCGGTATTGGTTGATACCCATGGGAATATCTGGAATCTCCCCGTCGGGTAGCCGGAGAAATGAATGTATCTTTTATTGATTTGAATAAATTGACCCATGACTTGGTTACCGGTATGGGAGTCGAGAATTCAAGAAAATTGTTTATGTGGATTCCAGCCGGACAATATGAATTTTATCCGGAAGGGAAAATTGACAATACTCACTTGAATATATATATGGTGGACGTCTAGTTGCCGGGTTGGTTGTGGACGCTTTGATGGAAGAAGTGCCGGCTTTGGCAAAATATGTGCGACGTTATGATTATGTGACGACTCCTTCGTGCCATCCTTCCGGATGTGCTTATAGACAACTTTGATATTGTCAATTTCGACAAGAGTGCTGACCGTTTTGATATTTATCTTGATGAAAAAAAAGTTCAGCTAAAAGAAGATAAGACCAACCCGGATATCATATCCTATGGTTTTGGTGAGTATCGTACAATCCAAGACTATCCTATTCGTGGTCGCGCCACTTATCTCCATGTTCGTAAACGTAAATGGCTTGACAAGTCTTCCAATGAAATCTTCAGCTATGACTGGGATTTATCCGAATTTGACGGTACACGGCTCAATTCTGAGTTCGTTTCTTTTTTAAAAGAAGGAGATTGAATCTACTCCTGTGAGCATCTGTGTGCTTGCGGAACGTTATGGCGTAAAAGGGCAGACTCTTCGTAAACAATACAAGGAGAAAATCAGTGATTACCGGAACTGGGACCAACTCGAACATGCGCATGACTACCTCCTTTATCCTGAAAACATTGGAGAAAACCTTTCTTTGGATGAAACTTGCCTGAGCAATGGAGATGTTTATACGATTCTGACCAATAAAGCAGCTAAAGGCCGTAAGGGTGGCTTTAGTTGCAATGGTTCGTGGAGTGGCCACAGATGCGGTAAGCGGAATCTTGCGCAGGCTTCCGCACCGGAAACGGCTGTCTGTCAAGACTGTCACTACAGATTTATCTTCAGCCATGATGCTGACAGTCAGAAAGGTGTTTCCTGCCGCAAAGCTGATCAATGACCGTTTTCATGTACAGCAGCTCATGTCTGAAGCTGTTGACCAGTTAAGAATACGCTATCGGTGGAAAGTACTTGATGCGGAAAATCAGGCTATCAGGGAGCATCGCCAAAAGAAGAAAGAAACAAAGAGTAAGGCGGAAAGGGAGAGAATAGGGAAATGGGAACCTGAAAGAATGGAGAACGGAGAAACCCTGCCACAGATAGTAAGCAGAAGCAAGCATATTATACTGAAACACTGGAGCAAATGGAATGAACAGCAAAAGACCAGGGCTGCCATTCTCTTTGATAAATTCCCCAAGCTTCTGGAAGGATACAGCCTTAGCATGAAACTGACAGACATCTTCAACAAGAAGTCAGGTCCCGATGAAGCAAGGCTAAATCTCGCAAAATGGTACAATGAAGTGGAAAAGTTTGACTATATGGAGTTCAACAAGGTACTTGATACCTTTTCAAACCATAGTACGACCATCATAAATTATTTTGATTTGGATATAGAAAGCATTCAATGGTTGGAAAACTTTTTGAAGACAAGTGCGGGAGCCGTTGTATTGGTGAGCCACGACCGTGCATTTATTAATAATGTGACCAATCGTACGATTGAAATATCTTGCGGGCATATCTATGATTATAAAGTGGCTTACGATGAGTTTGTGGTATTGCGCAAAGAACGTCGTGAGCAGCAATTGCGTGCATACGAGAACCAGCAGAAGCAAATTCAGGATACAGAAGATTTCATAGAGCGTTTCCGTTATAAGGCTACCAAGGCTGTACAGGTGCAGAGCCGTATCAAGCAATTGGAAAAAATAGTTCCTATTGAAATTGATGATGAAGATAATTCAGCCTTGCGGTTGAAGTTTCCGCCTGCCATGCGTTCCGGCAATTATCCGGTCATTTGTGACGGGGTGAAGAAAGCATATGGCAGTCATATCGTTTTTCACGATGTGACTTTGACTATTAATCGAGGTGAGAAGGTAGCTTTTGTCGGAAAGAATGGGGAAGGTAAGTCCACTTTGGTGAAATGTATAATGGACGAAATCCCATACGAAGGTAAACTGACCATCGGGCACAACGTACAGATTGGTTATTTTGCTCAGAATCAGGCTCAGATGTTGGATGAAAATCTGAGTGTCTTTGATACGATTGATTATGTGGCAAAAGGGGATATTCGTTTGAAGATTCGTGATATTCTGGGAGCATTCATGTTTGGAGGTGAGGCTTCTGATAAAAAAGTAAAGGTACTGTCGGGTGGGGAGCGGAGTCGTCTTGCCATGATAAAACTTTTGTTAGAACCGGTGAATTTCCTTATTTTGGACGAACCTACCAATCATCTGGATATGCGTTCAAAGGATGTATTGAAAGAAGCTATCAAGGAATTTGATGGAACGGTGATTGTTGTTTCTCATGACCGTGAGTTCTTGGATGGACTGGTGACCAAAGTTTATGAATTCGGAGGTGGAGTAGTAAAAGAACACATTGGCGGCATTTATGATTTTTTACAGAAAAAGAAAATAGAGAGTCTGAATGAGTTGCAGCTTTCGGCTTCTCCTACTATGTCTGCCACTAAAAAGGAAGAACTCGAAACGGTTAGTGAGAACAAATTATCTTATGAGGCGCAAAAGGAATTGAATAAGAAAATTCGCAAATTGGAGAAACGAATTGCGGATTGTGAACAGAAAATAGAAAAGCTGGAAACTGAGATTGGCGAGGTGGAAGCTGATATGGCTACTCCCGAAGGTGCATCGGATATGGCTTTGTATGAAAAGCATCAGAAACTGAAAAAGGACTTGGATCAGACGGTAGAAGAATGGGAAACCGTTTCTATGGAATTAGAAGAGATGCAGGGAAGTTAAAGTATGTATCATATATATAGAACAAATGAAAGCAAAACATTATTTACCAATGGCTGTATTGGCTCTGGCAGTAGCTGCCGGATGTGACAGTAAAAAGGAAGCCGTCATGACTTCGGGTATAGACTTGACAAATTTGGACACTACGGCTGTTCAAGGAGCTGATTTTTATCAGTATGCTTGTGGCGGATGGATGAAGAAACACCCTCTGACCAATGAATATTCCCGTTTTGGCTCATTCGATATGCTTGCTGAAAATAATCGGGAACAACTGAAAGGATTGATTGTGGAAATTGCTGCCGGGCAGAATGCGCAAGGTACAATAGGTCAGAAAATAGGGGATATCTATAAATTGGCTATGGATAGTGTGAAACTGAATGCGGATGGAGTAACTCCTATTCAAGCTGATTTGGAAAAGATTGCTTCAGTGAAGGATAAATCGGAAATAGTTCCTTTGATGGCGGAACTGGCTCATAGCGGTGTATTCCCTTATTTCAGTTTCTATGTGGGTGCCGATATCATGGACAGCAAGAGCAATTTGTTTCAATTGTATCAAGGGGGTATCAGTCTGGGTGAAAAAGAATATTATCTGGACAATGATGATGTGACTGTCAATATCCGTAATAAGTATAAGGAACATATTGTAAAGATGTTCCAATTGGCTGGTTTTGATGAGGCTGCCGCTAAAAAGAAAATGGAGGCTGTAATGGATATCGAAACCCGTATTGCAAAAGCTTCTTTCAGTGCGGTGGAACAGCGTAACCCTGCGGCCAATTATCATAAAATGTCTTTGGATGAATTAAAGAAAGAGATTCCGGGCATTGACTGGGATGCTTTCTTGAATGGTATAGGCGTGAAAGGGGTGACTGAACTGAGTGTTTCTCAAGTGGATCCGATTAAAGAGGTTGAGAAAATTATCAATAGCTTGCCGGTTGAAAATCAGATCGCTTATATGCAATGGAGTCTGATAGACAGGGCTGCCGGTTACTTGAGTGATGATTTGGTGGCACAAAATTTTGATTTTTATGGAAAAACACTATCCGGAAAACAGACTAACCAACCTCGTTGGAAGCGTGCTGTAAGTACTGTAAATGGAGTACTGGGTGAAGCGGTAGGTCAGATGTATGTGGAGAAATATTTTCCGGCAGCCGCAAAAGAACGTATGGTGCAGTTGGTAAAGAATCTGCAGACCGCATTGGGAGAACGTATTCGGAATTTGGAATGGATGGGTGACAGCACAAAGATTAAAGCTATTGAGAAGTTGAATTCTTTTTATGTAAAGGTTGGCTATCCTGATAAGTGGAGGGATTATACCGGTTTGAATATTGAAAAAGATTCTTATTGGGCCAATGTGAAGCGTGCTACAGAATTCGAACTGGATTATATGTTATCCAAGGCAGGAAAGCCGGTTGACAGAGATGAATGGGGAATGACTCCGCAGACTGTCAATGCATATTATAATCCGACCACGAATGAGATTTGTTTTCCGGCGGGTATTCTTCAATATCCGTTTTTTGATATGAATGCTGATGATGCATTTAATTATGGAGCTATTGGCGTGGTTATCGGTCATGAAATGACTCATGGATTCGATGATCAGGGACGTCAGTTTGATAAGGATGGTAATTTGAAAGATTGGTGGACAGCCGAAGATGCCAAACGTTTTGAAGAACGTGCTCAGGTAATGGTGAATTTCTTTGATAGCATCCAGGTTTTGCCGGGACTCAATGCCAACGGTTCTTTGACTTTAGGTGAGAATATAGCCGATCATGGTGGTTTGCAGGTTTCTTTCCAGGCGTTCAAGAATGCGACAAAAGATGCTCCCCTGCTGGTAAAAGACGGATTTACTCCGGAACAGCGCTTCTTCTTGTCATACGCCGGAGTGTGGGCTGGCAATATCCGCGACGAGCAGATTCGTTTGCAAACCAAGTCTGATCCACATTCATTGGGCAGATGGCGTGTGAACGGAGCACTCCCTCAAATAGGTGCATGGTATGATGCTTTTGGCATTAAAGAGGGGGATCCTATGTATTTGGCTCCTGAAAAACGTGTTTCTATTTGGTAAGCTTTGTATGTAAAAGATAATAAGAAAGCATGGTAATTGCTGAGAATTCGGCATTTACCATGCTTTCTTTTTGGAATTTACATGATAAACACCTATTTTTGTGCCCGATGAAACGGAGACGATACATAGCATGGGTATTGATGTTGGTCAGCATTATCATGTTGACAGCATCTGTTCTGCCTCATCATCATCACCGGGAAATTCTTTGTTTGCAGCATGATATGACTTTGTGCGGCTGTCAATGTTCCGTGCAGCATCAGCAGCATAATAATAGTTCTGATGAGAATCATACATGTAATGCCGGATGTGTGACCAAGTTTAAAAGTGTAACTCCGGATCGGGCCCAAGACAGTGTTTCTCCTGATTATTCGTTTTGTTTGCTGTTATATACGGTGACGGATGTATTGGCGCTTTCATTGCGGTTGACAGAACACAACACATTACCTTATAATTACTATTTAGAAAAACTGCATTCTACGTGTCTTCCCCACGTAAAGGGGTTGCGTGCTCCTCCTTGCGATGTTCTTGCTTAACAGATAGAAAGTTTATCTTTTTATCCGCAACTTTGTTGCATTTTCTTTACACTAATTTTGCATTTAGTAAAAAGTAAGAACAAATAATATCATCATGAAGAAACTTATCTTTATGGGAGTCTTAGGCTTGTTCCTCTTAGGCTCTTGCAACAGTAAATCGGGTCATGATCACGAAGGACACGATCATGGAACGGAGGAAGCACATAATCACGACCACGAAGGGCATGACCATAATCACGAAGGGCATGACCATGAAAAAGAAAACCACGACCATGAGAATGAAGGTCACGAAGGGCATAATCATGAAGCGGAAGCTTCTGCAGCCGGACATTCCGATGAGATAATTCTGGCTCCAGAAAAAGCAAAAGCAGCCGGGGTAGAATCGGAAATAATCCGGCCTGAATCATTCCGTCAGGTGATAACGACCAGCGGTCAGGTGCAGGCAGCACAAGGCGATGAAAGCGTAGTAGTCGCCAATGTAGCCGGTGTGGTTTCTTTCCGCCATCCGGTAACGGACGGTATGAGTGTGAGCAAGGGGGCTCCCATTCTGAATATCTCTGCTGAGAATATGCCGGACGGAGACCCTGTAAAACGTACCCGTATCGCATATGAAACCGCCAAAAAAGAATATGAACGTGCCGCCAAGTTGGTAAAAAGTCAGATAATATCGCAGAAAGATTTCAATGCCATTAAGGAGAGTTATGAAAATGCATTATTGGCATACGAGGCTATTTCAAAGAACCAGACCAAGACAGGTGTGTCCGTCACAGCTCCTTTAGGTGGTTATATCAAGAATTGTCTGGTGCAGGAAGGTGACTATGTGTCGGTAGGCCAGCCTTTGGTGAGTATCACTCAGAACCGTCGTCTGTTCCTTCGTGCAGATGTTTCCGAGAAATATTATGGTTATCTGCATAGCATCCAGTCGGCAAACTTCAAGACTCCATACGATAATAAGGTATATGAGCTGGGTGAGTTGAAAGGGCGTCTGCTTTCTTATGGTAAAGCATCCGGTGGTACTTCTTTTTATGTGCCTGTAACTTTCGAATTTGATAATCGGGGAGATGTGATTCCCGGTTCGTATGTGGAGGTGTATCTGCTCTCGTCGGAAATGCCCGATGTGCTGGCCTTGCCTGTTACGGCACTGACCGAAGAACAAGGTTTGTACTTTGTTTATCTGCAACTGGATGAGGAAGGATATAAGAAACAGGAGGTAACTTTGGGAGCGAGCAACGGAAAGAAAGTGCAGATTCTGACCGGTTTGAAAGCCGGTGACCGTGTGGTAACAAAGGGAGCTTATCAGGTGAAATTAGCGTCGGCTAGCAATGCGATTCCGGCTCATAGTCATGAACATTAATCAGCCGTCCTATGCTAAATAAGATTATACATTTTTCCCTTCAGAACCGTATATTGGTTCTGGTGGCGTCGGTTTTGCTGCTTATCGGCGGTACTTACACGGCTTTTCATACGGAAGTCGATGTGTTCCCCGATTTGAATGCGCCGACTGTAGTGATTATGACCGAAGCGAATGGTATGGCCGCCGAAGAGGTGGAACAATTGGTAACCTTTCCTGTAGAAACTGCCGTGAACGGTGCGACCCATGTGCGCCGGGTGCGTTCATCTTCCACCAATGGCTTTTCCGTTGTGTGGGTGGAATTTGAATGGGATACCGATATCTATCTGGCCCGTCAGATTGTCAGTGAGAAATTGTCCTTGGTCAGCGAGGAGCTGCCCGAGAATGTAGGTAAACCTACCATGGGACCTCAGTCTTCTATTTTAGGTGAGTTGCTGATTATCGGTCTGACTTCGGATACTACTTCCATGCTCGATCTCCGTACACTGGCAGACTGGACTATCCGTCCGCGCCTGCTCTCTACGGGAGGTGTGGCACAGGTTGCCGTGCTGGGAGGTGATATCAAGGAATATCAGGTGTTGCTTGACCCTGCCCGCATGAAACATTACAATGTTACGTTGGCAGAGGTGATGAACGTTACCCGTAACATGAATCAGAATGCCAATGGCGGAGTGATTTATGAATATGGAAACGAATATATTGTTCGCGGGGTGCTTTCCAGTCATGATGTGGATCAGTTGTCACGTTCCGTCATCAAGACGGTGGAAGGGGTGCCCGTTACATTGGAGGATATTGCCGATGTGAAGATTGGTTCGCAGGAACCCAAACTGGGTACTGCTTCGGAGAGAGGAAAACCTGCCGTACTGCTGACCGTTACCAAACAACCCAAGACCGGGACTATTGAACTGACAGAGCAGTTGGAAGCCGCATTGAAGGATTTGCAGAAGAATCTTCCGGCTGATGTACACGTTTCTACAGATATTTTCCGTCAGAGCCGTTTTATTGAAAGCTCTATCGGTAATGTGAAGGATTCGTTGTATGAAGGTGCTGTTTTTGTGGTGATTGTTCTCTTCCTGTTCCTTGCCAATGTACGTACCACGGTTATTTCATTGGTAACCCTTCCGTTGTCATTGATTGTTTCTATATTGACTCTTCACTATATGGGACTCACCATCAATACCATGAGTTTGGGTGGTATGGCCATTGCCATTGGTTCGTTGGTGGATGATGCCATTGTGGATGTGGAAAATGTATGGAAGCACTTGCGTGAGAATCGCTTGTTGCCCGAAGGGGAACGTAAGAGCGTGATTGAAGTCGTGTTCAATGCTTCGAAGGAAGTGCGTATGCCTATCTTGAACTCTACCTTGATTATTGTAGTCAGCTTTGTTCCTTTGTTTTTCCTGACAGGAATGGAAGGGCGTATGCTGGTTCCGTTGGGCATTGCCTTTATTGTGGCGTTGTTTGCTTCTACGGTAGTGGCTTTGACACTGACTCCGGTACTGTGCAGCTATCTGTTAGGTAATAATAAAAGCAAAGGATTGCCCAAAGAGGCATTTGTGGCCGTATGGATGAAAAAGCATTACCGCAATGCCTTGTTATGGTCCTTGAATCATAAATCCGCAGTATTGGGTTTTACGGGTGGACTGTTTGCGGTGGCATTGGTTATGTTTTTTACATTAGGACGCAGTTTCCTGCCATCTTTCAATGAAGGTTCGTTCACCATTAATATCAGTTCATTGCCGGGAATTTCTTTGGCAGAATCGGATAAAATGGGACACCGTGCAGAAGAGTTGCTGATGTCTATTCCCGAAATACAGACTGTAGCCCGTAAAACGGGACGTGCCGAACTGGATGAGCATGCATTAGGGGTTAACGTGAGTGAAATTGAGGCCCCGTTTGAATTGAAAGACCGTTCCCGCCAGGAACTGGTAGCCGATGTGCGTGCCAAGTTATCTACCATTACCGGTGCGAATATCGAAATAGGCCAACCTATCAGCCACCGTATCGATGCCATGCTTTCGGGTACCAAGGCCAACATTGCCATCAAACTGTTTGGTAATGATTTGAACAAGATGTTTGCCATCGGTAATCAGATAAAGGATGCCATCAGCAGTGTGGAGGGTATTGCCGACTTGAATGTGGAACAACAAATCGAACGTCCGCAGCTCAAGATTGTTCCCAAACGCGAGATGCTTGCCAAATTCGGTATTTCTTTACCGGAGTTTGCCGAGTTTGTATCAGTGAACATGGCGGGTGAAGTCGTTTCACAGGTATATGAAGAAGGCAAAGCGTTTAATCTTATTGTCCGTACCAAGGATGAGGTGCGTGATGAGATGGAGAAGGTGCGCAACCTGATGATTGATACCGGTGACGGTCAGAAAATCCCTGTCAACTATGTAGCCGATGTGGTTTCTGCCATGGGACCGAATACCATCAGCCGTGAGAACGTGAAGCGTAAGATTGTGATTTCGGCCAATACCAGCGGTCGTGATTTGCGCAGCGTGGTGAATGATATACAGGAACGGATTGATGCGCAAATCAAGCTTCCCGAAGGATATCATGTGGAATATGGCGGTCAGTTTGAAAGCGAGCAGGCGGCCAGCCGTACGCTGATGCTCACTTCGTTTATGAGTATCGTGGTTATCTTCCTGTTGCTTTATACCCAGTTTAAGAATGCAGCCCAAAGTGGAGTCATTTTGTTGAATTTGCCTTTGGCGTTGATTGGTGGGGTATTTGCATTGATGATAACAACGGGTGAGATAAGCATTCCGGCTATTATCGGCTTTATCTCGTTGTTTGGCATTGCTACCCGTAATGGTATGTTGTTGATAAGTCATTACAATATGTTGCGCGAAGAAGGTATGGATTTGAAAGAAAGCATTCTTCACGGTTCGTTAGACCGTTTGAACCCTATCCTGATGACTGCGTTGTCTTCCGCGCTGGCTTTGATACCTTTGGCATTCCGTGGCGATTTGCCGGGTAATGAAATACAAAGCCCGATGGCGAAAGTTATTCTTGGAGGTCTTTTGACATCGACTTTCCTGAACGCTTTCATTATTCCGATTGTTTATGAACTGATGAACCGAAAGAAGAAATAATAGAAATAATATGAAACGAATCTTAGTTATAATAGCCCTCTGCTCTCCCTTGCTGATGCAGGCCCAGAGTATTGAGCACATTTTGAAAAGCATCGAGCAGAACAATAAAGAGCTCAAGGCACAGAAACATGCCGCCGATGCGACCAAGATGGAAAACCGGACAAACAACAACTTGCCTGATCCTACGGTGAGCTACAGCTCTTTTTACAGTAATGGTGCCGAAGGTGGTCACGGTACGGAATTCGTTGCTTCGCAAGGTTTTGATTTTCCTACTCAGTATATTGCCCGCAACCGGCAGGCTACTTTGCAGAACGAAGCGGTGGACAAGCAACAACAGGCTGCCCGCCGGGATATTCTGCTGAATGCGAAGAATCTCTGTCTGGACCTTATTCTGTTGAATCAGGAAAAGATATTGATGGATATCCGTATGAAAAATGCGGATGAATTACAGGCACTTTACGAGAAACGTCTGACTGCCGGTGATGCGAATATACTGGAAGTCAACAAAATCAAGATGGAGCGTATGAACGTGCAGACGGAAGTTGCCCAAAACAGCGCAGCCCACCGCACTGCCTTGCAATCTCTGCTTGCCATGAACGGCAACATGCCTTTAGAATTTGCTGAAACCACATACTGCCATACAGGAAATCAATGATTACAATGTCATGCGGGATGAAGTGATGGCATCAGACCTTGACTTGCAGGCCGCCGTCGCCACTGCCCGTGCCGCCGAGAAGCAGGTTTCGGTAGACCGTCAAGGATGGTTTGTTTCAGAATCGTAAAAAGGTAAAGATAGCCAAGGCACAGGCTATCAGCGCACAGCTTGATGCAAGAAAGTGCTAAAGATCAGGTCGAAGCTTCCCTGATGTCTCTCTTCAATGAGATGCAGCAGTTGAAGGATGCCATGAATGCGTATGATGTCCCTTTGATGTACCGTTCGCTGGATTTATTGAAGCAGGCATTGACCAAAGGACAAATTTCATTGATTGAATATTTTGTGGAAACGGAAAGTATTTATAAGAATCTTCAGGCGTATATGCAGATTGAGAATCAATACCAGAAGGTGATGGCGAATATCTATAAGAACAACCTGTAGGATGTTAATATCCGCTGAGATATAGTAGTGTAGGGGGGATGTTATAGTTGACATCGCCCCTAAAACTTATCTTGTCGGTTCAGTAAGTAAAATATAAAAAATGAATAGGAAATGAATTTAGAAGAGGTATTGAACTTCCGCCGGTCTGTGCGGAGGTATGATAAAAATAAACCGATAGACTCGGAAAAGGTGAAACATTGTCTTGGACTGGCTACGCTGGCTCCCAATAGTTCCAATATGCAATTGTGGGAATTTTATCAAATAACGAATCCCGGACTGATGGCGAAAGTTTCAGAAGCTTGTTTAGGGCAGTCGGCTGCTTCTACGGCTTCGGAAATTGTTGTTTTTGTTACTCGTCAGGATTTGTATAAAAAGCGTGCTAAATTTGTGCTTGACTTTGAAGAAGGAAATATCAGGCGCAATAGTCCGAAAGAGCGTCAGGAAAAACGTATTAGGGACAGGAAGCTGTATTATGGTAAACTGATGCCTTTCATTTATGCAAGGTTCTTTCGGGCTTCTAGGGCTTTTCAGGGTGATATTGGCGAGAACCATCAGCCTGTTCCGCCCTATGATGCTGGAAGTTTCGGAATGCGATATGCGTGTGACGGTAAATAAATCCTGTGCCCTTGCTGCCCAAACCTTTATGATTGCCATGGCAAACGAAGGCTATGACACTTGTCCGCTGGAAGGTTTTGACAGCAGGCGGATGAAGAAACTATTGAAGCTGCCCCATGGGGCAGGCATCAATATGGTTATACCTTGCGGCATACGGGATGGGAACAAAGGCATTTGGGGAGAACGGGGCAGGGTTCCTTTCGATGAAATCTATCATAGGATATAAGAGAACAGGGTATTCCTAGCGGGTGATGAAGGTGTATTCCCTTAGATATTCCATCAGCATGCCGAATCGCTCTTCCTGAGTGTGCTTGGAAGAAGACGTCTTGAAACCGTATGTGGGGTCTGCGTGTTCCAGTTCCTTTTCACCCTTTCTGTATACTTCTTTGACAAAATGGCGTGTCGGATTGAATTTGACACTGTCGAAGTGCTTTGGCCGGAAATTATAAGAATGCCGGTTATGCCCTTTTTTTGATTCTCGATAAAATCCGGAAACGGTTGTTGTTCGGACGGCATAAAAAATGTGCCTGAAGAATTGGGCTGCCTTTTATGACAGAGTGACTTCCGGCACATTTTTTCTTGTTTATTTCTATTTATTTCTTTTTCTTCTTGGCTTCTTTCGCCCATTCTTTCGCTCCCTGCTCTTTCAGTTTCGCGGTGAAAGCCTTTGCTTTTTCCATGCTTGCGTTTTCGTCTTCGGGTGAAGCGTATGCATGTTTGTAACCTTTGGTCACGTTCCATTCACCTCGTGTGAAGTCCGGGAAGGCTACTGCCGCACAGCCGTTATCCATAGAGATAGCTCCCAGTTCAGCCAAACAGCACCATTCGGCCAGGTCATATACATCCATGTCCAAAGGCAGTCCGTTTTGCAGGCAATATACCAGACGGCTATCCATGATGAAGTCCATACCGCCATGGCCGCCGACTTCTTTTGCCATTTCACCATATTTCTTTAAAATAGGATGCTGGTATTTCTCAACAAGTGCTTCCATTTCTGCCTGGGGTAAGAATCCGTGAGAGTTCAAATCGTCTACTTTGGGTTGCACACCCGATGCGGTCAGTTGTGCTGCATCCAAAGCATATCCTTCAACGGGATATTTATTGGCAAACCCTTTGCTTCCTGTCAGTTGGTACAGGCGGTTGTAAGGTTGGGGAGTCATTACATTATGTTGGATTTCAATAACTTTTCCATTTGCTGTGCGAAGCAGGGTGGTGGTATGGTCTCCGTTACGGAATTCTTTACATTCTTCGCCGGTTCTCTTCTCCACTAAATCTTTACCAACAACAGATTTGGTGTCCATAGCTACTAAAGTGGTTATACGGTCACCACGATGGATATCCAATGCTTGTGCTACAGGACCCAGGCCGTGAGTGGCATATACATCACCCCGGTGTTTCATGTTATAATCCAAACGCCATCCCAGTTTGTCTTCTTTGCCGTTTTTCCAATAATGATCCCAGAACGGGCTTAAATTGTGAATGTAGGCTCCTTGGGCACGGATTACTTCGCCAAATACACCTTGTTGTGCCATATTCAGTGTATTCATTTCAAACCAGTCATAGCAACAGTTCTCAAGAATCATGCAATGCTTGCGGGTTTTTTCACTCAGGTTGATTAAGTCCCAGCATTCTTGCAGGTTCATGGCCGAGGGAACTTCAATAGCTACATTTTTACCGTTTTCCAATGCGCATTTTGCTACCGGGAAATGATGCAACCAGTCTGCGGCGATATAAACTAAATCTATGTCTGTACGTTTACATAATTCTTCATATCCCTTTTCTCCGGAATAAATGGCAGCTTTCGGCATAGATGCTTTCTTTAGGATATCCTGACATTTTTCTGCACGGGATGCTTCATAATCACAAAGGGCCACAATTTGTGTACCGGGAATATAAGTGAAGCGCTCTACGGCTCCGGGGCCTCGCATTCCCAATCCGACAAATCCTACGCGGACTACCTCCATTTTAGGGGTGGTTAAGCCTAATACGCTTTTCTGGCCGGCCGGACGTTCAGGAGTATCAATCACAATGGTTCCTTTGTCCCATGTCCAGGAATCTCCTGAACTTACGGTTTGTGCTGTCGTGGTTTGTGGTAAACACATGCATAGGGTTGTACCTATACATAAGCTTATCATCAATGATTTAAAGGTTCTCATACTTTTTGAATTTAAAGATTAAAATTAATAATAAGAGTTATTTGTATTTCAAGGGAGTATAGCAATCGACATGCTTTTCTGGTTCATTAGAAAAGGCTGCCTTCTGTTTTACGTTCTCCATTGTATCTATTTAATTTTAATGGGCATTTCCGTGATAAAGAAATACCATTTTTATATAGTTTCATCCTCTAACGTTGCTTGGGTAAAGCACAAAAGAGCGTTCTATTTGTTCTTACATTAGAAATAAGAATCTTTTTATTTCGTGGTCAAAGATAGTCATTCCTTTTAAATTACATGCATGAATTTCCTATCTTTCTTATGTGTAATTGCAAAATAAAATAAGGCTTGTCAATAAGTAGTAGGAAGGCAGAGGGTTAAAAAAAGGGCCTGATGTATTAACATCTGGGTTGTTGCCGATTTCTTACATAAAATAGGATGGCTTTGGAAAGTTTGGATGATATTTAGTGAACAATGTTTTAATACAAATAGCAGATTATTTGATCAATTATTTTATATGAGAATGAATTGATTTACAGTTGTTTGTCTTCTTTTACTGAATTTGAGTAAAAGAAATACCTAAATTAGTAAGGAACTTTATTGACTTGTTCTTATGTTTGTGGTGTTAATTTTAATTTAAGATAATGTAAATTATGAAAAATGCCAAAACGTTAATTAAAAGTCAATGCAGGAATACGCATCAAGCCTTGATGTGCTTTCTTTGCTTCTTTTTCTTTTTTGCAGGAATGCATCAAGTGGTACATGCTGTTCCAGATGTTGCAATGAAGATAGATCAGGATGTGCACATTACTGGTATCGTACAAGATACCAATAAAGAGCCTATGATTGGAGTATCGGTAATGGTGAAAGGTACTACGAATGGAACGGTCACCGATATTGATGGAAACTATAGCTTGTCGGTGCAGGGATCTAAAAGTGTATTAGTATTCTCATTTGTAGGATATGTAACCAAGGAAGTGACTGTTGGAAGTCAGAAAACGATCAATGTAACTTTGGCTGAGGATTCTAAAATGATAGATGAAGTAGTGGTGATTGGTTTCCAGTCACAGAAAAAAGGGAATTTGACCGCTGCAGTAGCTTCTGTCAGTGCAGAGACACTGGAAGACAGACCGGTTGCTAATATAGGACAAGCTTTGCAAGGCATGGTTCCTGGCTTGAACATCAGTATTGAAGGCGGTGACCCTAACAAAGTTCCGAATTTAAATATTCGTGGTGCCACGACATTCCGTCAGAGAGGTTCATCCAATGACGATAAAAACAAATTTGATGTAGTTTCCGGTTCTCCGCTGATCTTGATGGATGGTGTGGAAATTACTGCTGAAGACTTGAACCAGTTAAACCCGAATGATATAGATAATATGTCGTTTCTGAAAGATGCTTCCGCTTCGGCTATTTATGGTACCAGAGCTACTTTCGGTGTGATATTGGTTACCACCAAATCGGGAACCTACAAGCAGAAAGCGAAAATAGATTATTCTTATAATCTGGCTTTCGACCAGCCATACGAATTGCCCGATATTTTGGATTCTTATCATATTTACAAAGCTGGTGCGGATAAAAGATTGTGGACCGGTGAAATCACTGAATACACCCAGCATGACAAGGATATGATGGAAAATATGATGGCATATATCAAAGATCCCGTAAATAATAAACCTTATTATATGGAAGGTAGTGCCATCCAGTGGGTAGGCAATACGAATCCATATAAAGAATTAGTGAAAAACTGGACTCCTACCCAAAAGCACAATCTTTCTATCAGTGGTGGCGGTGACAAAATCAGTTATTACATTTCTTTGGGTATGCAAGACCAGAAAGGTATGTATAAAATCAGAACCGATGAATTGAAAAGATACAATACCATGCTTAGTGTGAACGCTAAAGTGAATGATTGGTTCACGGTGGCAGCCAAGGCTTCCTATAATGTATTTGATTATGAGGGACCGACCCAACAGACAGATGGAATGAATCTTTGGCAATATGCCAAAACCTATTATCCGGAAAACTTTATTTATCAGCCGGTGCTGACAGGAGCAGACGATCCGTTACCCAACTATGTGACAGAAAATCCGGTGAGTTATTTATATGCAGGTGGTCGTAGTGTTACTTCCAGAAGGAAAACAATTCTTTCTATCAGTCCGGAATTTACTATCTTGCCCAAGATATTGAAGATAAAGGCTGACTTGTCTTTCACTCCGACTAGTTATCAGAAAGAAAAGACTCATCCTAAACAAGCGCGTGTTAATAATTCATGGACTGCTCTTGAAACTCGTTGGGCTACCGAAAATAGCGGAGAGGTGGTACGCACTACTACAGACAGGTATGCCATCAACGTATATGCTGATTATAACCAGACCTTCAAAGAAAAGCATAATGTTTCTGTGCTTCTGGGTGTCAATCAGGAACAAGAAACTTATGCCGGTTCTACCCTTTATTTGACCAAAATGCTTGATCCATACATTCTGAATCCTGAATTGGTGGAAGACGTAACGGCAAACACTTCAAGCAATTATCATCATGAGGTAGCGTCAAGGGCGTTGTTTGGCCGTATCATGTATAATTATATGAGCAAATATCTGATAGAAGTGGATGCCCGTTACGATGGTAGTTCCAAGTTTCCCAAAAACTCTCGTTTCCAATTCTTTCCTACTGTTTCATTAGGATGGAGAGTTTCGGAAGAGAAATTTATGGACTGGACAAGAAGTTGGCTGGACAATTTCAAAATCAGAGCATCGTGGGGACGTTTGGGTAGCCAGCCTGATACGGAATATCCTTATCAGTCTGTTTTCGGAACCGAGCAGGGATACTTCTTGTTTGACGGAACACGTTATCCCACCGGTATCGTTACTCCTTCATTGATCAATCCTGAATTGACTTGGGAAAAATCAACGACCAAGAACCTTGGTTTTGATTTCACTTTCTTGCAGAACCGGTTGACGTTCTGTGCCGATATTTTCGAAAGAAAGGTGACTGACATTTTGATTCCGGGAGGAAAAGATTATCCGGCTTTGATTGGTGATGATAATCTACCTTTTGAAAATGCGGGAGTGCTGAAAACTACCGGCTTTGAACTTCAGGCAAAATGGTCAGATAAACTGTCAAACGGATTTGCTTATAGTGTGGGTGTTGCCCTTTCGGATGACAAGGCTGAAGTTTTAAGTTATCCTTCCAATCCTACCAATAAGATTGGTGACGGTGTATTGTACAAGGGATATACCGTAGGAGATATTTGGGGATATGAAACCGGAGGTATCCTTCAGGAAAGTGATTTTGACGGGGTAGGTCCCAACGGAAAACCTTTGTACCATGGAGCCTATTTCAAGGGTGGACAGCCCTATCCAGGATACGTTTGGTATCAAGATCTGGATCATGATGGTGTGATTACCAGTGGCTTGAGTACGGTGGATGATCCAGGAGACAAAAAGGTAATAGGTAATAATGCACCGCGTTATCGTTATAACATTACCGCCAACTTCCAGTACAAAGGATTTGACCTGGATTTGATGTTCCAAGGTGTAGGTAAAAGAGATTATTGGTTGAAGGATGTTTCCAGTTACTGGGGTGGAGGAGCCGGTTCATGGGAAACATACAATCAGTCATGGACGCCCGAAAGAACAGATGCCAAATTCCCCATGTATGGTTCCGGAATCGGCAGCTATGCTCAATCAGGCTATTTGCTTGATGCTTCCTATATCAAATTGAAACAGGTGATCTTGGGGTACACTTTCCCGAAAGCATTGATTGGCAAAGTAGGTTTGAAGAAGTTAAGACTGAATATAGCCGCTTATAACTTGTTTACTCTTTCGGATGTGCCCAAGTATTATGATTCGGACTATCTGTCTGACGCATATCCCCCTAAACGGACGTTTAGTGTAGGAATTCAAGTAGGTTTTTAACGTTTTAAATCAATAGAAGTTATGAAAAAATATTCAATTATAGCTTTATTCGTGGCTCTGGTAGTATCTCTGTCGTCTTGTAACGATGACTTTATGCAGCGGAACCCGATAGATGATATGGCCGATGGTACGTTCTTTACGAAAGAAGCCGATTTGCAGCTATATCTGGACGGAATTTATAGATATTATGTATATGGTCACGGTCACGGTGGAACTAACAGTACCACACATGATAAAGGTTTCTTGGCAGTGAAGGCAGGCAGCCAAATAATCTTTGGAGATGCTTTTAGTGACAATACTGTTTATGCAGGCGATATTGATGGTAAGTTGGGAGGTACTTATGACACTCCGAATTCGGCTTCCAAGAATTTTGACACACCCTGGCAGTGGGAAAAACTTCGTAAAGTAAACTATTTTCTGAATCATTACACAGAAGTAGGAGATCCTGAATCATTGAAAAAATATGCTGCCCAAGCTTATTTCTTCAAAGCATGGGATTACTATATCAAGCTGGTGGCTTTGGGCGAAGTGCCTTGGCTGGATAAAGAACTGGATACGGCTTCTCCCGAGTTATACGGTCCACGTATGCCCCGTACGGAACTGGTAGAAAATATCTTGAAATGTTTTGATTTTGCTGTTGAAAATCTGGAAGATAATGATAATTCTTGCGGATACATCAATCAGGATATGGCTTTGTTCCTGAAATCTCGCTTCTGTCTGTTCGAAGGCACTTTCCGGAAATATCATACAGAATTGAATTTGGGCTCTACTGCCAGTAAATTCTTGGAAATGAGTCGTGATGCAGCAAGGCTGATTATGAATAAGGACAGATATCATCTTTTCAAAAATGCGTCGGGAGATGCCTACTGGCAGTTGTTCGTACAGAAGGGAACACCTGAACTGGAGGGTAATGAGGAAACGATTCTTGCACGTGTATATGACGGTGTGAAGTTAGGACATGATAACCCGCGTTATTGGGGAATGAATAATCATACACGTTACTGTATGGGAGCTCCTGTATGTATGCTTGAAGAATATTTGTGTGAAGACGGACGCCCTATTTACATTGGAGGCAGTGAAGGTAATTATGAAGTAAACCCTTTGTTCAAAGGATATGACGGTATGTGGGAGGAACTGGACAATCGCGATCCTCGTTTGAAACAAACAGTTTGTAAACCAGGTGAATATGCTTCTATTTTTGATATGGACGACAATACCTATGGTTTGGAAGAAACCGGGGTGATCTATCCAATGATTACTTATGCTACCGGTGGTGGATCTCCGATGAAGCACTATAATTCTACAGTGACCGGTTATCGTTTTATCAAGCACTGGATGCCCGATTATGCAAACTGGGAAGCTAATCCCAAAGGGGTGCAGACAGCCCACATGTTCCGTTACGGGGAATTGTTGCTGATTTATGCGGAAGCTAGGGCTGAGTTGGGAGAAATCACCAATGAAGATTTGGATATTACGATCAATGCATTAAGAGAAAGAGCCGGATACGACTTTGCCAAATATCCCAATGCCCGACTGACTTTGTCCAACATTCCGGCTGATCCACGTCTGGATGCTATCTATGCGCAAAAACTGGATTATTCCGTATCTCCTATTCTTCGTGAAATAAGACGCGAACGTCGTGTGGAAACGATGATGGAAGGCATGCGTTATGAGGATTTGATGAGATGGAAAGCTGGTAAATTATTCACAGTTTCAGTGAGAGGAATGAAAATGACACCTGAAAAGATTGAATTGTACAGTAAGAACCGTAATGATGAAACGTATAAGGATTATCCGTACAAGGTGACGGTTCCTATAGGAGAAGTAGGTAATCAGGTGATTGTGGATGCAGAAGGATTCATTATTCCTTGGCCTACCTCTACCACTGTTATCAACGGCGTGCGTCCTTGGGATGACAAACGTTACTATTATCCGATACCTCTGAATGAAATGCTGATGAATCCGGAACTGAAGCAGAATCCGGGTTGGAAAGACATTAATAGATAACCTATAAATATAACGCAAGATTATGAAAAAAAATATATATTTCTTAGTAGGAATGTTTTCATTCGGAGCACTGTGTACGGGGTGCAGCGATGATGACAACACAGGCAAAGCGGTAAATATTACCGTGAATAATGCTACGAATATTGAAAGCGATATCTTCGGGATTGATGTGACGGAAGGACAGCCTCTGCAACTAAAACCGTTCATCATGCCTGAGAGTGCAAGAGAAAACGCTGTCAGTTACCACTTTGCAGGAGAACCCACTGGAGCGATTGAATTGAGTGAAAGCGGTTTGATTACTCCTAAATTAACTACACCTGCCGAAGGGGATATCCCGTTTCCATTGGGTACGGATACGATTATCGTCAGGGTGGACGACGGTTCGGGTACATACGTCAGATATCCGGTCCGGGTTATTAGTAATGTAGTTATTGTTTCAAGTATCACGATTCAGTCCGCTGGACAAAGTGTGGAAGTGGAGAATGGTAAGACATTCAATCTGGCTCAATATGTAGCAATCAATCCGAGTAATGCCACCGACAAGAGCGTGACCTATTCGTCGCAGGACGAAACAGTGGCTACAGTTGACCCGAACGGAGTAATAACGGTAATAGGAGAAGTTGGACAGGCTACAACTATTACGGTAACCGCAAATGATAGAGGCAAAATGTCAGCCACTTGTAGAGTGAAAGTAGCGGCTGAAGCTCCCATATATGTAGGTTTTCCTTTCTCTGATAATTGGAAATACTCAAGTAATATAGGTACGAAAGAAGGGGACATGAAGAATCTGTTTGATGATAAGAATTCAACTTTTTGGTGTCCCGATATCTTAACTCGTCCCATTTATGATCCGGTATGTTATCTGGATATTGACTTGGGGGAAGTGATCAAGTTCGGTCAATTGGGATACAGGCATCGTAGTTTGAATTATTCCCATCTGCAATGCCATAGCTTTAAACTAGAGGCAAAGAAAGAGGCGGGTGATGCTTGGAGCGACTTGGGAGTACAAGTCACAGCACCTTTGAAGGTAGATGATTACCAATTGTTCTCTGTTGAACCGATAGAGGCCAGATATATCCGCATAACCTTTATCAAAGGTCATTTAAGAGAAGGTCAGACTGATTGGAATTATTCAGAAGCAGGAAATGTTTCTGTTGGAGATTTGCAAGTATTCATTTATAACAGATAAATGATTTAAAACATAGAAGGGGAATCTTTGCAAAGATTCCCCTTCTATGTTTTATTTTTTACAATGCTATCTTTTCCTTACTTTTGTATTTATTATCAATTTCAACTTTTAACTCAATAAGCCAACATGAAAAGCAGATACTTATTATTCTTTCTTATCCTTATATACATAATTTCCCCATGCACCGCTACCGGAGACTATAAATTCCGGACAATGTCGCCTAGCGGTGGCTTTTATTATGATGGCATAAAGGCTATAGAGCAGGACAAGGAAGGTTTTATCTGGACGATGATGGATTATGAACTTTATCGCTTCGATGGGTATCATTACAAAAAATATTATCCCTATTTTGCCTCGATGGCGCCTACAAAAAGGTGGATATTCAATAATATGGCATCCGATTTATTAGGGTATCTTTATGTCAATACGAACAATGGCGTTTATCGTTATGACCGGAATTCGGATCAGTTTGAAAAAATCTATGATCCGGTAAGCCATATCAAGGTAGATAAGGCAAACAATGTATGGATCCGGATCAAAGAAAAATGGAGTATTCTGAATACACAGACTGGAGAATTGAATACTCCCAATTATGATGGGAAAGCAGCGGGTGGCGTCAATACCGCCTTTTGTATTTATAATAATGATCTGTATACATTTATAGGACAAAAAGTATATCGTTTCAATTACGCAAAGAATGAATTTGTCTTTTGTCTCACATTGCCCGACTCGGATGGAAATATTCGTTTTGCACAGGCATACATGGGGAAGTTATGGATATTCGTCAACAATTCTGGATTATATAAAATAGATATGTCTACCTTTAAAATAGAAGACCATTATACATTGCTTACTGACTATGAAGGAAATTCATTGCGGACATTCTATATTGACAAAAAAGGTTATATCTGGTTTGGAACAATTGATGGCATTTATATATTCGATCCTACAGACGGTAAGTTGTCACACTATAAACATTCCAGAACAGATCCATTCAGTTTGCCGAATAATTCCATTTGGGAAATCAGTGAGGACCGGCAGAGTAATGTATGGATTGGTACGTATTCGGGAACTTTATGCTATGTGAATATTGATGAAAACAATGCCTTCAAGACATACCATCCTCAAAATAGCGGATTGAATCATACCCCGGTCAGTGCGTTTGCCGAAGATCAACAGTATCTGTGGGTAGGTACGGAAGGGGGTGGTATAAACCGGATGAATAAAGCCACGGGAGAATTCAGCTATATTACAAGTGCAAACAGCATCACTTCCAACAATATAAAGTCATTGATTACAGATGCTGGTCATAATTTATGGATCTCTACATTTATGGGGGGATTGGATTTGTATAATGTCGGTCGGCAGAAGGTGACTAATTTCAAGCATACCAAAGGTGCTCCTCATTCCTTGCTGGTGAATGATGTGCGGAAGACGATTCTTGAAGGGGACTCAGGAATGTGGGTCGCTTATCAATATCAAAAGGCGGAAGTGTCTTATTTTTCGTTTCGCGAAGAATCGTTCACCCATTTCAGTTTGGACAGTATAAGTAATAATTCTTATTTGTTTGATATTCTTCGTCAAGGGGAAAAAACATTGTGGGCCATTAGTAACGAAACCCTTTATCGCTTGGACATAGATAAGCATGTCGTCGAGAAAATGATTCCTAATGATTCTACCTATTTGGGATTGTTTACTTTCTGTCTGGATGATTCCGGAAATATTTGGATTGGTACCATTGGTAACGGACTCATTAAATTTGATACCAATACTTCCCGTTTTATATCTTTGAAAGATGTATTGCAACAAAGTGTTTATTCCATTTATAGTATCTGTTATGATGACGGGAACATTTGGATGGGAACCGATGATGGGCTATATTGTTATAATATTGTAGGTAACCGATTGATGAATTTTGATAAAAGAGAAGATACACAAGGGCAAGTTTATTATCCTTTGGCCTGTATGAAAGGAATGGACGGCTTGATTTATTTTGGCGGGACAAATGGTTTTACCGTTATTGACCCCAAAAAGATTTCTTATAACAGTTATAAGCCCAGAGCGATTATTTCTGATTTTTTCATCGATCATACATCCACTCATCCCCATTATTTGTTTGATAATTCACTTCATGAAATAATCCTTGAGTATGATCAGACTAACTTTGGTTTCCAATTTTCTTCAGACAATTACCATATTCCTGAAAAGAACCGGTTTAAATATAGGTTGAGAAAGTATGATGATCATTGGATTACTACGAATGCACAGAATCGTATTGCCATGTATTCAAAAGTACCAGCCGGAACTTATTATTTCGAAGTTTATGCTGCCAATAATGATGGTGTGTGGAGTGATACCCCTACAGTGATTAAAGTAATCAGAAAAACTGCCCCTTGGTATAGTTGGCCAGCATATATCCTCTATGCCTTAATGATTATAGGTCTGATTTACTTGATTTGCAGACATTATGCTGACAAGAAAAAACTAAAGTTACAACTCTACTTGGAGAATATAGAAAAAGATAAAAAGGAACAGATCCATCAGGCACAACTGCGCTTTTTTACTAATATTTCGCATGATTTCAGGACTCCGCTTTCTCTTATCATAGCCGCTTTAGACAAATTGCGACGGGAAGGTTTGAAAGAATATTATTATCGGATATTGAATGGCAATGCACAGCGTCTCTTGAACTTGGTGAACGAACTGATGGATTTCAGAACGGTAGAAAACGGCATGATGAAACTGGAATTGCAACCATTGGATATAAATCATATAGTCAAAGAAATAGCGAATGATTTTATAGACTATGCTGAACAACGCAAGATTGATTTTCAGGTGATTTGCGATACTGAATTACCTGTGACGATTTATGCGGATAGAAATATTGTTGAGAAAATAGTGATGAATCTGTTGAATAATGCATTTAAATATACGCCCGACAATGGAAAAATATTGCTGGAAACAAGAGGTCGAAAAGATTGTTTTACTTCAGAATATAAGAACAATTTTATAGTGGGCGAATGTGTTGATGATACTTTTTTCATCCTTGTCAGTGATACCGGAGTCGGTGTCTCTCATGATTCCATTAGTAGCGTTTTCGACAGATTTTATAAGGTGAATACTGTAAATACAGATTCGCATTTGGGAACGGGAATTGGATTGGCCCTTGTTAAAAGTTTGGTATTGCTCCATAAAGGCAGTATCTCTATTTTTAGTGAAAGAGGACGGGGTACTGATATGGTTGTCCGTCTGCCTCTTGATAGTGGTATGTTTAATGAATCCGATTTTATAAGGCATCAAGAAACGAGAGCTGAAGAAATAATCCGGACAGACTCGGAAGAAATGGCAACTTCTGTTGAAATGAAAGGGATGGAAGATGAATTGCTGCATTCAACTAAAAAGAAAATATTGATTATTGAGGATAATGAAGACTTGAGAATGTTGATTGCCGAATCATTGTCGGATGAATTTCAGGTAATGCAGGCTGGTGATGGAGTGGAGTCCTTAAAACTGATAGAACACACCGATTTTGATTTAATAATCAGTGATATTATGATGCCTAATAAAGATGGCATTTCTTTATGTAATGATATAAAAGGAGATATGAATACTTCACACATACCCGTTATATTGTTGACAGCGAAAACAAGTCTGGAAAGTAAGATTGAAGGAGTGGATTCCGGTGCTGATCTGTATTTTGAAAAGCCTGTTGATTTGACTTATCTGAAATTATCCATTCAGAATATATTTAGAAACCGGCGGCAACTGAAAGAGCATTATGCCAAAAATTATTATGCTGACAGCTGTGAATTATCTTCCAATGAACAGGATAATAAGTTTCTAAAACAATTTATTGCTTTTATTGAGGCGAACATGGATCAGTCCGAGATGGATATCAATCAGATTGCGGGAGAACTATCCATGAGTAGAAGTAAACTTTACACTAAGGTGAAAAGTCTGACGGGAAAATCTGTAGTGGAGTTTGTTTTGAATTGTCGTCTTCGTAAGGCGGCCAAGCTGATTATTGAGGAAAACATGACCATGAGGGAAGTTATGATGCATATCGGTATAGAGAGTCAGGCTTATTTTACTAATTCATTTAAAAAGGTATTTGGCGAAACACCCACAGCTTTTGCAGCAAAGCATAAAAAAACGACCCGTTAAATGAATCGGATAAAATAAATAGCGATTAGAGTAAGCTATCAGAAAGGCGAAATAGCTATTTTCGCATAAACTTTAAAAAAAATAATATAATGAAAGCACGCTTATCCATTCTGATAGTTACTCTATTACTGATACTGCCCAGCCGTGTGTCAGGAATCGGACCTGATACAATTTTTTCCGACCTACAGAAAATCATGGAACGAGTAGCGGATTGGCAGATCAATAATTTTACTTATCAAAAGACAGGCAATCTGCATGATTATGGTATTGATGCATGGACCAATGCAGTACTTTATGCAGGTATGTTGAAGTGGGTTCAAACAACAGAAGTACCTTCTACTTATCTTGATTGGTTAATGAAAATAGGAGAAGAGAATGAGTGGTCCGTTCCTGCAAACTTTGCTGACTACCCGAAATATCAATATTACCATGCAGATGAATTATGCATAGGACAGTTTTATCTGGGTATGTACGATCGTTATAAAAAAGATGCGATGCTTCATGCTGTGCAAGAAAGAGTAGACTGGATTATGAACCATCCGGCAGATACCAGCATGAGATATTCCAATAAACAGTGCTGGACTTGGTGTGATGCACTGTTCATGGCTCCCCCTGTCTATGTTCATCTGGCCCGAATCACAGGAAAGACCAGCTATCTCGAGTTTATGCATACTCATTTTTTGCAAACTTATCATCATTTGTATGACTGGACTAACCATTTGTTCTTTCGTGACGACAGTTATTTTGGTAAACAAGAAGCGAATGGCACAAAAGTCTTTTGGGGCAGAGGAAATGGATGGGTTTTGGCAGGAATTGCCAATATACTCGAATTATTACCCAAAGACTCGGGTCTGCGACCTTTTTATGTGCAATTGTTTGTAGAGTTGGCTGCTCAATTAAGTAAGTTACAGGATGATCAAGGATTTTGGCATGCCAGTTTGCTTGATCCGGATAGTTACCCGTCACCCGAAACCAGTTCCACTGCCTTGATAACCTATGGGTTGGCCTATGGGCTGAATCATCATTTGCTGGATACATCTTATCTGCCTGTTGTCCGGAAAGCATGGAAAGCACTGACTTCTACTGTTGATCAAAATGGAAAGGTCGGGTGGGTTCAACCTATCGGAGCCGATCCTAAAAAAGTAACGCGTGAAATGACAGCCGTATATGGGGTGGGAGCCTTCCTTATGGCGGGAACCGAAATAATAAAATTGATCGAATAATCATTATCAGTCATATATTATGAAAAACAAAAAGTATCTTTTTTTCATTTCGCTAGTTTTTCTCTGTGCCTTCTCTATTCGTTTTGTCCAGGCTAGAGATATAACTTCTTTTAATGAAGGTTGGAGTTTTAAGAAAGGACCTTTTGCTAAAGATCCTCTGTTGTTCTCTGCCGGTTTTGATGCCCGGTGGCAGGATGTCACCATTCCTCATACGTGGAATGCTACGGATATGCAGACCGAAATGAATAATTATTATGCCGGTGAGGCATATTATAAAAAACAATATACCCCGGCAGCAGAACTGAAAGGTAAAAGGGTATTCTTACGTTTTCAAGGTGTAGGTTCTGTTGCCGACGTGTATATTAACAAAACCTATGCCGGTAATCATAAGGGCGCGTATTCAGCTTTTGCCATTGAAATCAGTAAATTGTTGAAATATGGAGAGTCTAATGAAATTTTGGTGAAAGTCGATAACTCTCCCCGGCCTAATGTTATTCCGGTCAATAATACTTTATTCGGAGTGTATGGGGGGATTTATCGTCCTGTAGAATTAATCGTTACCGAACCGGTGAATATAGCTGTAACGGACTATGCATCTCCGGGCATTTATATCAGTCAGAAGAATGTGAATCGTAAATCGGCTGATGTAAACATAAAGATAAAACTTGAAAACAAGAAAGCGCAAGCTAAAAAAATCGTAGTTTCCACTACGATTTATGAGCGTGACGGTAGGGTGAAGGCACAGCAGCAATTTCCTGTAACGGTTTCGCCACAGGGAAGGCAAATATATGATCAGGACTTTACCATCAAGAATCCCCATTTATGGCAAGGTCTGGAAGATCCTTATTTATATAAAGTTGTAGTCAATCTTTTGGCGGACGGGAAAGTCATTGACGAAGTGAGCCAGCCCTTGGGCTTGCGTCATTATGAGCTGAAGGCTGCGGACGGAATGTATCTCAATGGTAAGAAAGTGCCTATGTACGGAGTATGCCGTCACCAGGATTGGTGGAAGTTGGGGAGTGCATTGACAGATAAGGAGCATGATACGGATTTGGCTATCATTCGGGAAATCGGTGCCACAACTATCCGTTTTGCACACTACCAACAAGCGGAACGTATTTATGCAAAATGTGACAGCATCGGCTTTATGGTTTGGGCGGAAATTCCATTTGTCAATCGTGTCAGTACACAGGAAAGTGGCAATGCCAAACAACAATTGGTGGAATTGATCCGTCAGAACTACAACCATCCTTCCATTTATATTTGGGGACTTCATAACGAAGTATACGCTCCTTATAATTATACCGTGTCATTGACCACCGAATTGAATGACCTGGCCAAAACGGAAGATCCTTATCGTCTTACTGCTTCCGTCAATGGATATTCTGTGGTAAATCAAGAGTCTAACCTGAACGCTGATGTTCAAGGTATCAATCATTATTTCGGTTGGTATGGAGGCAAGATTGGCGACATAGAAAAATGGGTAACAGGTATGGAGCAGAATTTCCCAGATTACCGGGTTGTTTTCTCTGAGTATGGTGCCGAGGCCAATATTCACCAACAGGAAGAGGCAGTAGGCGAAGTCGGAAGATACTTTTCTCAATTTTATCCTGAGACATTCTCTACTAAATTTCACGAAATTCAGTGGGGGGTAATCTCCAAACACCCTTATTTGGTAGCTTCTTATATTTGGAATACTTTTGATTTTGCTACTCCGGCCACGGCACAGGGTGGCGTAAAGGCACGTAATATGAAGGGGTTGGTTACTTTTGATAGACAAACAAAGAAAGATCCTTTCTATTGGTATAAAGCCAATTGGAGCAAAGAGCCGGTGCTTTATATAACCCAACGAAGAGCTACTGAGCGTGAGAATGAAGTGACTCCCGTAACGGTGTATTGTAACGTAGGTGTTCCCCGTTTGTTTGTTAATGGGACAGAAGTGAAAACAGTCAGTAAAGGACAGACTTCGGTACATTATATTTTTGAAAATGTGACATTGAATAAAGGGGAAAATGTAATTGAAGCCCGAGTGGATCATCAAGGGAAAACTCTTGAAGATACCATTCGATGGAGTTATTCACCGGAAAATAAAAATAGACTTAATTTGTCCGATCCGAAAGAGAAAACAAAGGAACATGTCGGACTCTAATTCGTGGTGGATTTTTTATACATTTAACTCAAAACTAAATTTAAAATGAACGAAAACATGAAAAAGTGTTTTTATATTTTATTTTTATTTCTGTCAATGCCCCTTTGGGCACAAGCACAGACAAGACGGGCATCCATTCCTTTGCAGCATGGAGCTCATAGAATAGGTAACCGTACCGATGCAGATATGGAACGTTGGCGTCAGCATGGACTGGGACAATTCATCCATTGGGGAGTATATGCCATTCCCGGTGGCTTTTGGGAAGGTAAATGCTATCCCGGAGCTGCCGAATGGATACGCTCGTGGAAAGAAATGCCTAAAGATGCCTATGATAGCTTGTACAAACAGTTTAACCCCACTTCTTTCGATGCAAAGGCATGGGCCAAACAGGCCAGGCAGATGGGGGCGAATTATATGATATTTACAACGAAGCATCATGATGGTTTCTGTCTGTGGCCTAGTAAATATACTGATTACACCATAGCCCATACTCCCTATAAAAAAGATGTAGTGAAACAAATAGTAGATGCCTATACCGCTGAGGGAATTGATGTGCATCTCTACTTTTCCATTATTGACTGGAACCATAAAGGTTATCGTCCTGCACCTCCAGAAACCCGGCAAGATAGTATTGCGTATGAAACTTTCAAGGAGTTTACCCGCAATCAATTGATAGAGTTGCTGACTGATTACCCTGCTATCAAATTTATTCAACCGATAAACTACCTGCTATTGAATTGCTGAAGGAGGAAAATATCTTCGTCATAGACAATTCACGTGCCAGTGCACAGGATATTCGTCCGTTAAAAATCGTGATATTGAATTTGATGCCGTTGAAGATAACGACAGAAACGGATTTGGTACGTTTGCTTTCCAACACTCCCTTGCAGTTGGAAATATCATTTATGAAGTTGAAAAGCCATACATCGAAAAATACGCCGGTAGAACATATGAAAGCATTCTATCATGACTTTGATTTGATGCGCGACGAGAAATATGACGGGATGATTATTACGGGAGCTCCGGTAGAGCAGATGCCGTATGAGGATGTGAATTATTGGGATGAGATTACTACTATTTTTGATTGGGCGCGTACTCATGTTACCTCAACTCTTTATATTTGTTGGGCGGCCCAAGCCGGGCTTTATCATTTCTATGGAGTTCCCAAATATCCGCTGAAACAAAAAATGTTTGGTATTTTCCGTCATCATATCAATGTACAGGGATTGCCCATATTCCGTGGTTTTGATGATGAGTTTTTTGTACCACATAGCCGTCATACCGAAATACACCGTGAGGATATTCTGAAAGTAAAAGAGTTGGCTTTGATAGCTGAGTCTGATGAGTCTGGGGTTTATATGGCTATGGCTCGTAATGGGCGTGAATTCTTTATTACCGGGCATTCGGAGTATTCTCCTTATACGCTTGATACGGAATATAAGCGTGATTTGGCGAAAGGGTTGCCTATTGAAATGCCTGTAAATTATTATAAGGACGATAATCCGGACAATGCCCCGGTGGTGCGTTGGCGCGGACATGCCAATTTGTTGTTTTCTAATTGGTTGAACTATTATGTATATCAGGAAACCCCGTTTGATATAAATCAGATACGATGATCAGACAACGAAAAATAGAATTATTAGCTCCTGCTAAAAATCTGGAGTGCGGTATTGCAGCTGTTGATCACGGTGCTGATGCCATTTATATTGGTGCTCCCCGTTTCGGAGCACGTGCGGCTGCGGGGAATTCATTGGAGGATATCGCTGAGTTGGTGCGGTACGCTCATGTGTATAATGTTCGTATCTATGTGACGGTGAATACGATTCTGAAGGATGAGGAACTGAAGGATACGGAAAAAATGATTTGGGATTTATACCGTGCCGGAGTGGATGCTTTGATCGTGCAGGATATGGGATTGTTGGAATTGAATCTGCCACCTATACCGTTACATGCCAGCACACAGATGGATAATCGTACTCCTCAAAAAGTAAGATTCCTGGCTGAGGCAGGTTTCCGTCAGGTGGTATTGGCTCGTGAACTTTCTCTTGTTGAAATAGAAAATATCCATCGTGCTTGTCCTGATGTGCCTTTGGAGGTATTTGTACATGGTGCTTTGTGTGTAAGCTATAGTGGACAATGTTATGTTAGTCAGGCTTGTTTCGGACGTAGTGCCAATCGGGGAGAATGTGCCCAGTTCTGTCGCCTTGCTTTTGATATGGTAGATGCGGACGGTAAATCTATAGTAAGGAATAAGCATTTATTGTCTCTGAAAGATTTGAATCAGAGCGAAGAGTTGGAGCAATTGCTGGATGCCGGAGCTTCTTCCCTGAAAATAGAGGGACGTTTGAAGGATGTATCTTACGTTAAAAATGTAACAGCTTATTATCGCCAGAAGCTGGATACTGTTTTCAAACGTCGTAAAGAGTATATCCGTGCTTCATCGGGGAAAGTGAAATTAGAGTTCAAACCTCAATTGGATAAGAGTTTCAGTCGTGGTTTTACTAATTATTTTCTTTTTGACAGGAATAAGGATATTTTTTCTTTTGATACTCCCAAGTCTTTAGGGGAGGAGATGGGGACAGTGAAGGAAATTCGTGGTAATTATCTTACCGTAGCCGGAATCAAGTCTTTTAATAATGGAGATGGCGTCTGTTTTTTGGATGAGACTGGTAAGTTGCAGGGATTTCGCATAAACCGGGTGGAGAATAATAAGTTATTTCCTCAAGAGATGCCTCGGATAAAGCCCCGTACGATACTTTATCGTAATTTTGATCAGGAATTTGAGAGGTTGATGTCGCGTAAATCAGCTGAAAGGAAAATTGCTGTCATTTTAAAATTGGCTGAAAATAATCGGGGCTTTACTCTGTCTCTGACCGATGAAGATGATCACAGTGCCAGTGTGGTGCTGGAAAGGGAGAAGGAACGTGCCCGTACTCCGCAGGAAGATAACTTGCGTACACAACTTGGAAAGTTAGGAAATACTCCATTTGAAGCGTCAGATATAGTGATTGACTGGTCGGACAATTGGTTTATTCCGGCTTCTATGCTTGCCGAACTTCGCCGTAAGGGAATAGAGAAACTGCTGGAAGTGCGCCGTATTAACTATCGGCAGGAAATTTACAAGTTGCCTCGAACGCATCATGCTTTTCCTGTGAATGAATTGACTTATTTGGGAAATGTGATGAATGCTGATGCTGTTTCCTTCTATAGGAATCATGGCGTGCAGCGTATTGCTCCGGCTTATGAAAAGGCTCCGGCAGAAGAAGCGGTATTGATGTTTTGCAAGCATTGTTTGCGTTATAGTATGGGATGGTGTCCCTCTTGGCATAAAGTGCGTTCTCCTTATAGGGAACCTTATTATTTGGTTAGCTCGGATAACAGACGTTTCCGCTTAGAGTTTGATTGTAAGAATTGTCAGATGAAAGTCTATGCTGAAAAGTAAGTACATCGGATTACTGTTTTTGGTGTTGGCTATTTTAATGGCTTGCCAATATCCTTCACCTGTTACTCCGAGTGGGGATATGCCGCAAAAGAAAAGGGATTCTGTCAATTATTTGATAGAACGGCATTATACATTAAACAGTAATTTTGAGGTTACTTCAGATTCGCTTATGTTACAGCAACTGCCATTGGTTGATGTGCTTCCTGTTTTTAAAGGAGAACGGCTGGTGGTAGCGGAGTTTATGATACAAGCTGCTGATAGTGTGGATTCTGTATGGGTAAAGGTAGCACGGGACCAGGAAACAATGGGATGGATACATGAAAAGGAATTGTTGGAGAAAGTAGTTCCTGTGGATTCAGTGTCACAGTTTATTCATTTTTTCAGTAATTCTCATACCATCGCTTTCTTTGTCATATTAGGCTTTTCGGTATTTGGTATATTCATAGGGCTATTCGTCGCCAGAAGCTGCAATTAATCTGGTTGAATGATATTGATAGCGTTTTTCCTACAGTTCTTTCTTGGTTGGTAGCTACAGCAGCTACGCTTTATGCCAGTATTCAGCATTTTGTTCCGGGAACTTGGGAGCAGTTTTATTATAATCCTTCTTTGAATCCTTTTAGCTTACCTTTTATTCTTTCTCTTTTCATGTTTAATATTTGGGGGATTATTCTTGTGGGGTTGGCTACTTTGGATGATTTGTTTCATCAGACACATATTGAAGCTGCATGTTTTTATTTGTTGGGATTGATGTCCTGCTGTATCTTTTTATATTTGTTTTTTACATTTACTACGTATTACTATTTGGGTTATCCATGTTTATTGGTATATGCTGTATGGTCATTTAATCGTATAAAGCATGCTTCCCGGTATAAATTCAGTTGTGGAAATTGTGGGGCGAAGATAAAGAATAAAGGAGTGTGTCCTCATTGCGGCGCTGTCAATGAATAATTTTATTGTTTGTTTCTTTTGACAAAGGCTCAAGCAGTTTTCTATTGTAAACAGCATTTTCTCTATGTACATACACTAAAACAAATAGGTTTGTTCTAGAAGCTATGGGTATCATTTACAGCAATAATAAAGTTCTTGCTTTTCTTGGTGTGACAGAATAAAAAATAAACTTGATTTGGTAAATGTGGAAACAGAAAGGGAGTTCGTGATGAACCCCCCTTTCTGTTTTTGCAAGAATGGTTAGAAGTGATAACGTATATCCACTCCCAGTTGTAAAGGCCTGCTTTTTTGTTCGAATCCTCTATGCATGGTTTCAAAATAGAAGGTTGTATAATCCTTGTTGGTTAAATTACGTCCCCATACATCTATCTGTAAAGCTTTTGTCTGCAAAGAAATGCGCCCGTTCAGTGTTCCGTAAAAACTTTGTGAGACATTGTTTTTTTCAGTCCAATAAATTTTTCCTGCTCCGGTATAGCTCATGCCTAAAGTCAGGCTTTGCATCCAATTGCTTTTATCGAAAAAGAAACTATAATTTGCGCCTGCATTCATGGTATGGCGGGGAACAAATGGTACATAATTGCCGCTATAATCAATTTGCTCTTCTGATGATGTAGTACCTCCGTCATATTTTTTGAATGTGGAATGAGTATATCCATAACTTACATTCATATTCAGGTTTTTGTTGATGGATGCCAGAAAGCTGGCCTCTATTCCATAACTTTCGCTACTACCGGCATTGACCATCATTCGTCCCAAGCCACTATTGACAAATTTGGCGATTTGTTGGTCGTGGGTATCCATGTAGAATGCGGCAAGGTCGGTCTTCAGTTTGCCGTTGAACAAACTGAGATGTGATCCCACTTCGTAATTCCAGCTGTACTCGGGCTTGTAGACAGTTGTTTCTTGTACGTTCAATTCTTTTCCGTAGTTGGGCATGTGTTGCTTGATCATTCCTTCTATCATACCTGCCATAGATTCTGGTGCCTTGTCTAGTATGGCTTCAATCATTTTTTGTTGCATGTCATTTGTATCAGTTCTGAAAACATCTGTACGTTATAACCTCCGGAACGATATCCTCTGGTTATGCTTACATACATATTGTTTGCAGGGCTGAAATCGTATTTAAAAGCTAGCTTGGGAAGTAGCTGTACATAGTCGTTTTTTTCTTTCCTTCCAATAGCGGTGCGGCATTCAAATTCCTGAATGGAATATTAAGGGGAGGCATTGCCATTTTAAGAAAGAAATCGAAATCAATATTACTATCCGAGAAATAATTCATAGACATTTTTTCATATTCCAAGCGCAAACCTGCTGTTACTGAAAGGCCTTTCACAAACAGGTCGTTGAATGTAGATTGGTGGTACAGTGCGGTGCTGAATACCGGTGTGTCAAAACTTCCACTTACGCGGATACGGTTGTTCAAAACGTCCAGACTCATTTCAGGGGTACGGCGGGGATCGTCTAAATGAATTTTCTTGAAAGTATTGTTGATGTTTCCTTCGATCATATCGGTCACTCCGTCCTCCATGAAGTTTACCGGACCGGTGGTATGTAGCCATTGATAAAAACCACTAACCCCTGTAACCCATTGCCAGCGCTTGTTGTTTTTGCTTTTAAAAGTAATTTCTTCACTGATGGTATTCAGACGCTGCTTCTGCTCAATGGTATAAATGCTGACAGGCAGGAAATCCTGGTCCATAAACATACGGTCGTTTAAATTCTGGAATCCTGTAACAGCGCTTAAGATAAACTTTTGCGCCTGGTATTCAATATTCAAACCGGTATTGAACAGTCCACGGCGATAAGTACAATCCTGATCGTATGAAATCTTCCCTATGTAGTTTTTATATTTTTCATTCTCTTTGTCGTATCCGTCTATAGCTCCTGTATAGTAATAAGGGTATCCCCCTTCGTCATTATAATCATAGCCTATGGTGAAGTCTAGTTTTAAGTTTTCTGAAGGCAGCCAGATAGCATGTATTCGTCCGCCTCCCGCTTCCATATTATCTACTTTTTTCCCATTGAGCGAATTGCGGAAGAATCCGTCTGATCCCTCATAATAACCACCGGCGGAGAAAGCGAAACAGTCACTCCAACGGTGGTAATGGGTTAATGAAGCACTGCGGTAGTTACTTTTTGTTCCATAACTCAGTTTTACGTCTGTTCCCTGATAGGAGAATGGAGAGCGGGTATGTACCTTGATTAGTCCCCCCATGGTATTGCGTCCGTACAAGGTTCCTTGTGGACCGCGAAGAATATCAATACGTTCTATATCATAAAAATTGAAATCAAATGCAGATTTGTCAATGTAAGGGATATTGTCCACATACAAACCTACCGCAGGAGTATTGATACGCGATCCGATTCCCCGGATGTAAATGGCTGAGGTGAGTCTTGAACCATAGTCGGGCATAAAGAAATTGGGTACCAGTGAACTCACGTTCTTTAAAGTGGTGATTTGGTTTGCTTGCATATCTTTTTGGGAGAGTAAAGATACGGCTGTAGGAAGTTCCCTTAATTTTCCGGTTTCTTTAGGTGAAGCGATAACTACCACCTCTTCTATATCAATGACTTTTGTAGTGTCCTTAGGCAGCGTGTTGATATCTTCAGCAAAAGTTGTTGCAGCCAGCAGGCAGGATGTAATGAATAAAATGTTTTTTCTCATATTTATTGTTTGGTTTTATTTGATACATCACGGATAACCAGAGTTGCTACAAGTTTCTACCAGGCGGAAAATTTATATATTCCACTCTGTATAATCCATGATGGAGAATGATTCCGGCTGCAAAGTAACGGTAAACCTGATATGTGTGCAATCCTAATAAATGAGGATTTTATATTCTGTCTGCTTCAATGTAGCCATTCATCACAGCATAAACGGTAAGACCGGAAACAGACTTGATGCCCAGTTTTTCAGTAATGTTCTTGCGGTGGGAGATAACGGTGGTCAGGCTGATATTAAGTTTGTCGGCTATCTCTTTGTTGATAAGTCCTTTGGTGATAAGTATCAATACTTCTATTTCCCGGACAGACAATTCATGTTCCGTTTTTTCTATGTGCATTGCTTTATCTGCTGCTTGTTTTCTTGCCTGATGTCCATATTGGCGCAATTGATGGATGTCTTTTATCAAAGAACCTTCATCTTGGTAGATATTCAGCTTGGGAACACCGGATAATTGAGGTTGGTTGTCACCTCCTGCTAATACAATTGTTTTTGGTTTACGAAGTAAAGAAGGAAGTATGTTCAAAATAGATTTGGGCAGAGATAAAATAATGGGCATACATATCCGGTGTGTCATCCGTCAGCTCACCAAAGGAATGGAATACACGGATAGTAGCCATTGGAATGATATCTTCCAAAATGTTTTTTAACCCCAGGCAAGTGAGGGTATTTGGGTCTACTATGGCTATTTCGGGATGATGCATGATGTTTTCTTTGGTGCAAAGATACATATCTTTTATAAAAAACAGATTCATAAAGACAAAGAAATCTTCTTTTAGGCAACATCACCAATCATTTATTTGTAGGGGCGCATTTGAATGCGCCCGCATACGTGCTGTAAATCATTTTCGGATAGGTTCAATCTGTCCTTACTCCTAAATAAGTGGCTGCTGCTTCAGCACATTTTTCTCCATCGATACCTGCTGAAACAATTCCTCCGGCGTAACCTGCTCCTTCTCCACAAGGAAATAACCCATTGACAGTGACATGTTGCAGTGTCTCATTATCTCGCAGGATCCGTACCGGAGCCGACGTGCGTGTTTCTACACCAATCATCACTGCTTCATTGGTCAGGAAGCCATGGCTGCTCTTTCCGAATTGTTGGAAACCTTTGCTCAAACGGTCGGTAATGAATGCAGGCATCCAAAAATGCAGGGGAGAGGAAACTAATCCCGGACTATACGAACTGTCGGGTAAATCATAGCTTAGTTTTTTGCGGGTGAAGTCCACCATTCGTTGTGAAGGTGCGGTTTGGCGCATATTGCCTTGCTGCCAGCAGGAGGCCTCCAATGCTTCTTGGAAATACATCATGGTTAATGGACAATGGTCGGTAGTCCATTGACCATGATTTTTATTAGTGGCTTTTAATTCTTCACTTTTCGTTTTTAATTCTTCTGTAAAAAGATTATTTTCCGCCAGATCTTCCGGCCTGATTTCTACCACCATGCCGGAGTTGCTCCATTTGGAGCCGCGGTTGCTGGGACTCATGCCGTTTACTACAATCTGATGCGGACCGCTTGCGGCAGGAACAACAAATCCTCCCGGACACATACAAAAACTATAGACACCACGTCCTTCTACTTGTGTCACAAAGCTATATTCAGCGGCAGGCAGATACTTTCCACGTCCGTTTTTATTATGATATTGTATTTGGTCAATCAGCATGGACGGGTGTTCCAAACGTACTCCTACTGCAATTCCTTTGGTTTCCATCTCTATACCATTGTCATACAACCACTGATACACATCCCGTGCGGAATGTCCGGTAGCCAGAATAACAGGTCCTTTGAAAGTCTTTCCGGTATTTGTTTCTATACCTGTGATTTTGTTTTTTTCTATAATAAGGGAATCCATTCGTGTTTCGAAATGCACTTCACCACCACATTCTATGATGGTATTCCGCATATTTTCAATCACACGCGGCAACTTGTCTGTACCGATGTGGGGATGGGCATCTGCCAGGATGGAGGTACTGGCGCCATGTTGGCAGAATACATTCAGAATTTTGTTCACATTCCCTCGCTTTTTGCTTCGGGTATAGAGTTTGCCGTCTGAGTAGGCTCCTGCTCCTCCTTCTCCGAAACTGTAGTTGCTTTCAGGGGCAACTTTGTGCTCACGGCTGATACGGGCGATATCTATTTTTCTATCGCGTACATTCTTACCTCGTTCCACTACGACAGGCCGGAGTCCTAACTCTATTAATCGCAAGGCAGCAAAAAGTCCGCCCGGTCCTGCTCCCACGACAATGACTTGTGGTTTCCCATCTACTTTATTATATATAGTACGGGTGAACTCCTCATCTTGTGGCATTTCATTAATATATAGGCGTACTTTCAAATTTACATAGATGGTGCGTTGACGTGCGTCTATGCTCCTTTTTAAGATGCGAAGGGCATGGATGGTACGTATATCCAATCCCTTGTCATGTCCGATGAACTGTTTCAGTGACTGTTCGTTGGCTGCTTGTTCAGGCAAGACTCTTATTTGAAATTCCTGTATCATGGTTCTTATTTGGATTGTTCGCCTTCCGGCATTAATTTTTTACGGTAATAAGAATTGGCGGTATATAGTGCGGCGGCAGGGTTGTGTCCTGTCACACGGTCTTTGGTCACTAAAGTTGTAGTATAGGCATTAGAGTACTTGTAGAATAAACTGTCATGTCCCACACATAGTCCGATAACCACGTTCAACTCTGTATGTGCTTGGTTGAGAAGGCGTGCTTGTAGGATAGGGTTACACATTGCCGCACCGATTTTTTCACATTCTTTGGGGATTCCGATAGAGGATTTGGCTATTCCGGCTACTTTGCAGATTACTGAATATACCTCAAAGCCGTTAGCACGGAGGATGCGGGCAAAAATACGGGCTTCATTCACCAGCCCGATACAATAGGCAATTCCTAGTTTTTTATATCCCATCTTACGTGCGAAAGTCATGATTTCTTCCACACGGGTTAATCGGCAGTAACCTTCATATTCCACTTCGGCACTGGCTGCCATTATCTTGTTGTTGTCGTTATATTGTTTCAACGCCCATTCCAAATCTTCTTGTTCCAAATGGGTAGTCAGACAAAATTCAGGGTAAGTGCGCTCTTTGAACTTGCAGTTCTGTGTGCCGCAGTCTATGCAGGTCGGGGGGTATGATTGTTCTTTTGTCATTTTATATCATTATTCAAATTAAGTTTTCTCTTATTTATCTCATCCAAACAAAGCCCGGAACGCTTCTTCTACCTTCCTTACCGGAATGATTTCTATCTTTAATTTTGATGTATCCATTCCTTGCAAATTATGTTTCGGTATAAGAATTTGTTTGAAACCTAACTTCTCTGCTTCTCCGATGCGTTGCTCAATACGGTTTACAGGTCGGATCTCACCACTCAGTCCTACTTCACCCGCCATGCAGGTGTCACGTTCTATTTCCGTATCCATATTGCTGGATAGAATGGCACTGATGACAGACAGGTCGATGGCCGGATCATTCACTTTCAATCCACCTGCGATATTCAAAAAGACATCTTTTTGTGCCAGTTTGAATCCTACCCGTTTTTCAAGTACTGCCAGAAGCATGTTCATACGTCGTAAATCAAATCCGGTGGCAGAACGTTGCGGATTCCCATATACTGCCGAACTGACTAAAGCCTGTGTTTCAATCAAGAAAGGGCGGACTCCTTCTATGGCAGAGGCGATAGCAACCCCGCTCATCCCGTCATGGTCTTGGCTAAGCAACAGTTCGGACGGGTTGCTCACTTGGCGCAAACCGTTTTGGCGCATTTCATAAATGCCCAGTTCGGCGGTGCTTCCGAAACGGTTCTTGATGCTGCGGAGGATGCGGTACATATAATGTTGGTCGCCTTCAAATTGGAATACGGTGTCCACAATATGTTCCAGTACCTTGGGGCCGGCAATGCTTCCTTCTTTATTGATATGGCCGATCAGAATGACCGGCGTATTTGTTTCTTTGGCAAATTTTAAAATAGAAGCGGAACATTCACGTACCTGTACCAAACTGCCGGGAGAAGAGTCTATCGTTTCGGTTGAGATGGTTTGAATAGAGTCGATGATCACTAAATCGGGTCGTGTATTCTTGATATGGACGTAAATCTGCTCCAACGAAGTTTCACAGACTATCAGGCAGTCGGAAGAATTATGCGGGATACGGTCTGCACGCAGTTTTAATTGCCGGGCACTCTCTTCTCCCGATATATACAATACTTTTTTGTCAGGCAGATGAAGTACGGTTTGCAGCACCAAAGTGGATTTGCCTATCCCCGGTTCACCGCCCAGTAGAACGAGTGATCCCGGTACTAAACCGCCTCCCAATACCCGGTTCAGTTCTTCGTCGTGCATATCAATTCGAGGTTCGTCCCCTCCGGTAATGTCATTCAGTGTGACAGGCTTGCTTTTTACGGATTCCAGGCCGGATACCGGTCTTTTGTTTGCAGGTTCCTTGCGTATAATTTCTTCTACGTATGTGTTCCATGCACCGCAAGACGGACATTTCCCTACCCATTTGGGTGAATCCTGCCCACAGTTGGTGCATACATATACAGTCTTTTCCTTTGCCATATTCTTACGGGATAATTAAAACAGCGCAACTTGAGGCTGAATTTGTACAAAGGTAAGGAAATAGTTCTGCATATCAACATGGGCAGGATAAAAAAGTTTTGTCTTATTTCTGCTTTAATAAAAAGCATTCTTATATTTTATCGCAAAAAAATGGGAAATTGTGATAGATTGTAGGAAATTGTTTTTATATTTGCATCGTTCAAATAAAAAACAGAAGAAGAACAATAATAAAATGACGATATACTATCTCCATACAACCACCACATTAGGGATGGGGCACATGACAACTACAATGTCCACATCCACAACAATGACCCCTCGGGGTTAAGGATAGTATATGTGTTTCTACGTGATACACGCTTACGGACGTAAGCAAAACAAGCTTTTAATTTTATTTTTTTTAGTGTAAACAGATACAGTTTCTTTTCGTTGTCATGCTGGGTGAAACGAAGTAGATTCTTTACCGGACTTGAAATGGCTCGGAGGACAGAATGGCAAAAGAAGCTGGAATAAAAATAGATAATTGCATGAAAGTTATGAAATTCGGCGGGACATCCGTAGGTTCCGTGAACAGCATTTTAAGCGTCAAACAGATAGTAGAGGCAGTTGAAGAGCCCGTAATTGTAGTTGTGTCGGCATTGGGCGGTATAACTGACAAGTTAATCAATACTTCGCAGATGGCTGCCAATGGGGATTCCGCATACGAGAAAGAATACCGTGAAATTGTGAATCGTCACATTGAAATGGTATATACCGTAATTCCGGCAGGTAATGAGCGTACTGTTTTATTGGATAAGGTCAATGAATTGTTGAGTGAACTGAAGGATATTTTTCAGGGAATTTATCTGATAAAGGACTTGTCGTCTAAAACGTCGGCTACTATTGTAAGTTATGGTGAGCGCTTGTCGTCTATTATTGTAGCTTCGTTGATAAAGGGGGCTGTATGGTATGACTCCCGCAACTTCATTAAGACTGAAAAAAAACATGCCAAACATATTCTGGATTCCGAACTGACCACTCGCTTGGTTAAAGAAACTTTCCAGAAATTACCGGAAGTGGCATTGGTTCCCGGATTTATCTCTACTGATAAGAACAGTGGTGAAGTGACCAATTTGGGACGTGGCGGTTCAGATTATACCGCTTCTGTCATAGCTGCGGCACTGAATGCGGATAGCTTGGAAATATGGACGGATGTGGATGGTTTCATGACGGCAGACCCGCGTGTAATCAGTACGGCCTATACCATTAATGAGTTGAGCTATGTGGAAGCGATGGAGCTTTGTAACTTTGGAGCGAAGGTGGTTTATCCGCCGACTATTTATCCGGTATGTCATAAGAATATTCCTATTCTGATTAAGAATACATTCAATCCTCAAGGCGAGGGAACTATCATAAAGCAGGAAGTGAATTCCGGTTCTAAAGCCATTAAAGGTATCTCATCCATCAATGATACGAGTTTGATTACGGTTACCGGTCTGGGAATGGTGGGAGTGATCGGAGTGAATTTCCGGATTTTTAAAGCATTGGCACAAAACGGCATCAGCGTGTTTATGGTATCGCAGGCATCTTCCGAGAACAGTACTTCTATCGGTGTGCGTAATCAAGATGCGGCACTGGCTTGTGAAGTGCTGAATGAGGAATTCTCCAAAGAAATAGAAATGGGGGAAATCAGTCCGGTTGTTGCCGAAATGAATTTGGCTACCATTGCCATTGTCGGTGAGAACATGAAACATACACCGGGCATCGCCGGTAAGCTGTTCGGGACTTTAGGCCGTAACGGCATTAGTGTGATTGCTTGTGCTCAAGGTGCTTCGGAAACCAATATCTCTTTCGTGGTAGAATCCAAGTCACTGCGCAAATCATTGAATGTGATTCATGATTCGTTCTTCCTGTCCGAATATCAGGTGCTGAACCTTTTTATCTGCGGTACAGGTACGGTAGGAGGCAGTTTGATAGAGCAAATCCGTTGTCAGCAACAAAAGTTGATGCAGGAACGCGGTTTGAAGCTGAAAGTGGTAGGTATAGCCGATGGACATCATGCGTTGTTTACCCGTGCAGGCGTAGACCTGTCACATTATAAGGAAGAGTTGGCAGAGAAAGGAATGCCTTCGTCCACCCAGGTGTTGCATGACGAGATTATAGGTATGAATATATTCAACTCTGTGTTTGTGGATTGTACAGCCAGTGCCGAAGTTGGCGTCTTTATATAAAGATTTCCTGATGAATAATATTTCGGTCGTAGCTGCCAACAAGATTGCTGCTTCTTCCGAATACTCCGTTTACAGTGAACTGAAACAAATAGCCCGCCGCCGGGGTGTGAAATTCTTGTTTGAAACCAATGTAGGTGCGGGACTACCTATTATCAACACGATCAACGACTTGATAAACAGCGGAGACAAGATATTGAAAATAGAGGCGGTATTGAGCGGTACGCTGAATTACATCTTTAACAAAATCAGCGCGGACATTCCTTTCAGCAAGACCATCAAAATGGCACAGGAAGAGCGCTACTCGGAACCCGATCCGCGTATTGACCTGAGTGGCAAGGATGTGATTCGTAAACTGGTTATTCTGGCTCGTGAAGCCGGATATAAATTGGAACAGGAAGATGTGGAAAAACATCTTTTTGTACCGAATGATTTCTTTGAAGGCCCGTTGGAGGAGTTCTGGAAGAAAGTACCTTCCCTGGATGCGGATTTTGAATCACGCCGTCAAAAGCTGGAGGATGAAAACAAACGCTGGCGTTTTGTAGCCAAACTGGAAGATGGGAAGGGCAGTGTGTCTTTGCAGGAAGTGGACAGCAAACATCCGTTCTATGGTCTGGAAGGCAGCAACAACATTATTCTGCTTACAACCGAGCGATATAAAGAGTATCCGATGATGATACAAGGATATGGGGCCGGTGCCAGTGTGACTGCCGCCGGAGTATTTGCCGATATCATGAGCATCGCTAATATTTAGGCTTATGAAACATATTATTATTTTAGGCGACGGTATGGCCGACTGGCCTGCCGAATCACTGGGAAACAAAACATTGCTGCAATACTCCAGTACACCTTATATGGATAAGTTGGCCGCTATGGGACGTACCGGGAGGTTGGTTACAGTTGCTCCCGGATTTCATCCGGGTAGTGAAGTGGCGAATATGTCTGTTATGGGCTATAATTTACCGAAGGTGTACGAAGGCCGTGGGCCGTTGGAAGCAGCAAGCATCGGGGTGGAGTTGCAACCGGGCGATATGGCTATGCGTTGTAACATTATCTGCATCGAAGATGAGAAGATAAAAAATCACTCCGCCGGACATATCACTACCGAAGAAGCTGATGTGCTGGTTAGATATTTGGAAGAAAAATTGGGTTCTGACCGGATTCATTTCTATACCGGTGTACAATATCGCCATTTGTTGGTGATAAAAGGGGGAAATAAACAATTGGACTGCACCCCGCCCCATGATGTGCCTTTGCAGCCTTTCCGTCCGCTCATGGTGAAGGCGGAAGTACCGGAGGCGCAGGAAACAGCCGGATTGATAAATAATCTTATCCTGGCTTCCCAGGAATTGTTGGCAGATCATCCGGTTAATCAAAAACGTATAGCCGAAGGCAAAGATCCTGCTAATAGTATCTGGCCTTGGAGTCCGGGGTATCGCCCGCAGATGGAACCTCTCTCCGGGAAGTATCCGGCCATAAAGAAAGGGGCTGTTATTTCAGCGGTGGACTTAATCAATGGCATAGGACATTATGCAGGATTACGCCGTATTGCTGTAGAGGGGGCTACCGGTTTATATAATACGAATTATGAGAATAAGGTGGCTGCGGCATTGGAAGCATTGAAGACGGACGACTTTGTGTATCTGCATATTGAGGCCAGTGATGAGGCCGGTCACGAAGGAGATTTTAAGTTGAAGCAGTTTACTATTGAAAATCTGGACAAACGTGTTGTAAGACCTGTTTATGAAGCAGTGAAGGATTGGGATGAGCCTGTGGCTATCGCCGTGCTTCCGGATCATCCTACGCCTTGCGAACTCCGTACCCATACAGCCGAACCTGTGCCTTTCCTTATCTATTATCCCGGTATAGAACCGGACTGTGTGCAGACCTTTGATGAAGTGGCATGTGTGGAAGGCAGTTATGGAATATTGAAAGAAGATGAGTTTATGAATGAATTTATGAAAAAATAATGTGGCAGTTTGCTAATTTGCCCCAATGGCAACCCTCCATGCAAAGCCCTTGGCACATTAGCACATTGACGCATTGAAAAATTGTTTACTATGAAATATTACAGTACGAATCACCAGGCTTCCGATGCTTCTCTGGAAGAAGCTGTAGTGAAGGGGCTGGCTTCTGACAAAGGTTTGTATATGCCCGAGGCCATCAAGCCATTGTCGCAAGAGTTTTATGATCAGATTGAGAATCTGTCGTTTCAGGAAATTGCTTATCGCGTGGCCGATGCTTTCTTCGGTGAGGATGTTCCTGCTGAAACACTGAAGCAGATCGTTTATGATACATTGAGTTTTGATGTTCCTGCCGTAAAGGTAAAGGATAATATTTACTCTTTGGAACTGTTTCATGGTCCTACATTGGCATTTAAAGATGTAGGTGGACGTTTCATGGCCCGTTTGTTGGGCTACTTCATTAAAAAAGAAGGGCAAAAGCAGGTGAATGTACTGGTTGCGACTTCGGGGGATACCGGTAGTGCTGTAGCCAATGGCTTCCTCGGAGTGGAAGGTATTCATGTGTATGTGCTTTATCCGAAAGGAAAAGTCAGTGAAATTCAGGAAAAGCAGTTCGCTACTCTGGGGCGGAATATCACAGCGTTAGAAGTGGACGGTACTTTTGATGACTGTCAGGCATTGGTTAAGAATGCGTTTATGGATGCTGATTTGAATGCGCACATGAAGTTGACTTCTGCCAACTCCATCAATGTGGCTCGTTTCCTGCCACAGGCATTTTATTACTTCTATGCCTACGCACAGTTAAAGAAAGAAGGAAAAGCGGATCATCTGGTAGTGTGCGTACCTAGCGGAAACTTTGGTAATATCACCGCCGGACTATTTGGTAAACGCATGGGCTTGCCTGTCAAGCGTTTTATTGCAGCCAATAACCGGAATGATATTTTCTACCAATACTTACAGACCGGAAAATACAATCCTCGCCCTTCCATAGCTACTATTGCCAATGCAATGGATGTGGGAGATCCAAGTAATTTTGCCCGTGTACTGGCATTGTACGGTAACAGTCATGCTGCCATAACAGCGGATATCTCTGGTGCGACTTATACGGATGAACAGATTCGTGAAACGGTGGGTGAGGTATATCGGGAAACCGGTTACTTGCTCGATCCGCATGGAGCCTGCGGTTATCGTGCTTTATCCGAAGGATTGTCCCCCAGCGAAACGGGTATTTTCCTGGAAACGGCACATCCGGCTAAATTCCTGGAAACTGTGGAAGGCATCATTGGAGACAAAGTGGAGATTCCCGCCAAACTGCAAGCGTTTATGAAAGGAACCAAACAAAGTGTTCCGATGGAAAAAGACTTTGAAAGTTTCAAAGGCTATTTGATGAAAGAATAGCTTTTAGAAATAGATATCTGATACGAAAAGAGGGGGGCAAAAGTCCAAAGTAACTATCCAATGGTTCACCGTAGGGGCGGATTGAATAGTTATTTGGGCTTGTTTACATAAAGAACAAAAAAGTTCCGTCACAGCAACGTGCTCATTACTAGTTACTTTCTGTGTAAAAGAATCTCAAATCTCCTTCAATCGGTATGCTTCCGGCTATCGAATCCTGTTACGTATGTAACAAAAGTTTGTTCCTACCGTATCATTTTCACTCCGTTTCATTTGATATTTCACTTGGGTGAAGCAACTGTTTCACTTAGGCGAAAACGGCTGTTCACCTAAGTGAAATCGCCTCTTCACTTGGGTGAAGCAACAAATGCAGATGGGCAAAAATACGCCTTATGACGCTCTCCTGCAAGGAAGTAACCGCAACTATGGCACAGGAATTAGAACAACCGATATACGTCAAGCCGAATTTGATAGCGGAGAATGGAAAACCGTTTTAGGGGAATTTAGAATATTTTTTCACATTATATTGTTGATTTACAGAGAGATACTGCACGTAATCCGGAATGGTTGATGCGTGTCTTTATTTTATTTCTTCCAGCAACTTCCCGAACGAAGTGAATGTCCGTTGTTTCCCGCCCCGGGTGAGGTACAAGGCATCGGGAGCGATGACTTGTAGATGGGGCAGACCGGCAGGAGCGTTTTGGGTTTGCAGACAAGTATATCCGTGACGGTTCAGTGCGTTGATAGTCCAGTGCAATAAGGTTTCGTCTGTCGCTTCCACCGTTATTTCCTGCTTTCCATTCACGGTTGGATAGTAGATGCCATGATCATAATCGAACCGGATATTACTGTGTGAGAACAGCGTGTCCATCCGATGGTTCAGAATCATATCTTCCGTCACTCCGCATTGCAGTCCTGTTTCTTTGGACAGCAGCCAAAGCTTGTCCGACAGTACCAAGGCTTGTTCTATGTCATGGGTGGATAGCAGGATGGCCTTGTTTTGCTCCACCGCCAGCTGATGCAGCAAAGTCATGATTTCTATGCGGCTCACCACGTCCAGAAAAGCGGTCGGCTCATCCAAGATGATAAGCGGACATTCCTGAACCAATGCTTTGGCTATCATTACCTTTTGCCGTTCTCCGTCCGAAAGTTCGGCGGTGTAGCTTTCGGCTTTGTGGGCAATGCCTACGGCATCCAATGCCTCTTTGATAATGAGATGGTCTTTGGGATGGAGCCGTCCGAAGAAGCCTGTATGCGGCTGGCGTCCCAAAGCTACCAGTTCATACATGGTCAGCCCTCCGGCTTGTGTCTTGTCTGTCAGGACTACACCGATGGTGCGCGAACGTTCCTTTTCCGAATACTGCTGCAAAGGCTTGCCCAGTAATTGCAATTCTCCTGCCAGTGAAGGTTGCGAAGCGGACAGGGTGCGGAGTAAAGTTGATTTCCGGCCCCGTTTGCTCCAAGCAGACTGGTCAGTTCTCCCGGATAGAGTCCGAAAGAAAGGTGTTCGTGCACTTTCTTTTCTCCTTTGTGGGTACGATAACCTATGCACAGGTCTGTGGCGGTGATGACAGCTTGCTTTTCCATCAGTTGAAGTACTGGATTTTACGTTGGTTCACAATGACATAAATAATAATGGGCGCACCAATGACCGGAGTGACGGCATTCAGCGGAATGATGCCTGCTTCGCCCGGCAGAATGCAGATGAAGTTGCAGAGCAGGGCAATGGCTCCTCCCGTCAGCATGGTGACAGGTAGCAGAGAGTTATGGTTGGAGGTTCCCAGCATGAGGCGGGCAATGTGCGGCACAGCCAGTCCGATAAAGGAAATCGGGCCGCAGAAAGCGGTAGTCGTCGCTGTCAGTAATCCGGTGGCGACAAGCAGCAGGTTACGTGTACGGCGGATGTTGATTCCCAGGTTTTCGGCATAGCGTGTTCCCAGCAGCAGGGCATTCAGAGGCTTTATCAGCAGTATGGTAATCAGCAGCCCCGCCGCTGTGACCAAGGAGAAAAAGGGAAGCTGCTGCAAAGATACTCCTCCAAAGTTTCCCATTCCCCAAATCATGTAGGAATGCACCCCTTCTGCCGTGGAGAAAAAGTTGAGCAGGGAGATGGCAGATGAAGTGATATACCCTATCATGATACCTATAATGAGCAGCATGATGCTGTTTTTTATCAAAGTGGAGAAGAACAGGATGATTCCCATCACCAGCATGGAGCCTATGAATGCTCCGATAATGACGGACAGGAATCCGGATAAAGTGAATACTCCGGCAGTAATCGTACCTGCGCCTGCCAGCATGACCAAGGCGACTCCCAAACTGGCTCCCGAACTGATTCCCAGTATGGAAGGGTCGGCCAAAGGGTTATTGAATGTGGTTTGCAACATCAGTCCCGATGCTGCGAGTGCCATTCCGCAAAGGAGGGCGGTAATGGCTTGCGGCAGGCGGGATTCCCAGACTATGAAACTCCAACTCGCCTTTTCTACTTCATTGCCTGTAAGGATATGCCACACCGCCTCGGCAGGGATGTTTACCGAGCCGAACAACAGGTTGGCTCCTGTCAATGCAAGGATGAGGAGCAGTATGATACCGTATTTTGTTCCTTTGTTATTCATTGATACTGTTTGGGGTTACGCCCACTGTAGGGAGTGTGTCAAAACTAACCCGGCCTATCCCATCGTCAGCTGTAGGGGCAGCATTATCCACGTTTTGACATAACCCTACGGTGATTTACTCCGCTAATTTAGTGAAATATTTTAATTCATACCCTTCTAAAAGCGTAGGATGGAATATTTTTATCAAATCTTTCAGTAATCGGTCGGGATGGAAAGGGGAATCTTCGTAAAAGTCTACCTTCCCTGTGTTGCATCCATAAATGTTGCGTTCCTTGAATGCACGGAAACCGGTGTATGGAGCATAGTCCTGCTCCAATTCCTTATAAGTCTTGTCAATGGCCTGATTATATTTGATGAGCCAGAAGTCTGCATTCTGACCTTTGTCAAACACGGTTTCGAAGGCTAGGGGAACAGAACCGCTATGCTCGTCATCGGCAAACACATAATTGGCCCCGGCATCCGCATAAATCCGCGCGGAGGTGCTTTTACCTCCCGGAACATACCAAGCCGAACCGTTTTTCAGTTCGCTGATAACGCTCGGTGCAGATGAAAGGGGAGCAACCAATGCTTTCAGCTCATTATAGTTTTTTTCCACCTCGGCAAACAAGCTGTCCGCTTTTTGTGCCTCACCGAACAGAAGGCCGTAGAAGCGCATCCATTCGGCACGTCCCAATGCCGAAGTTTCCATGTAGTCTGCACATTCGATAATGGGGATGTTGAGTTTCTCCACCCGTCCGTATCCGCCACTGTTCTCGAAAGGGGAGAGCATAATGGCATCGGGGTGCAGGTCGATTATCTTTTCTATATCCGGGTTCATTCCATTCCCTACATCGGCGATGCTTCCTGTGCGGCAGCCATCCTGCACTTCTTGCAGTTTGATATACTTCAAATCGCAGACTCCTCCAATACTTTTCAAAGCACCAATCTGGTTGAGCAATCCGCAATGTACGGATGAGTAAACAACGGCCTTGCTCAATGGCGTGCGGACAAGTGTCCCTTCGGGCAAGTCGGCAGGCAGGGACTTTTCTTTGTCAACCAAGACGTAGGTATGCAGTATCCGGGTCGTATCCCAAGGATTGCGCAGGCGGGCAATGGTATAGTCTTCGGTTGCAGACAGGCTGAGGTTCTCTGCATAACGCAAAGGGATTGCTTTTTCTGCTTCTATTACAGAAGCAGTCTTGCTTTTTCCGCCGCAGGAGGAAAAAAGCAAGACTGAAAGCATCAGGTGAATAAAGAGAGAAAATTGTTTCATTGGTTAGTCAATAAATACGGCTGCTCTAGGACTTACACCACCGCTCTCGAATTTTTCAATAAAAGTACCGTCTTTCTTGAAACGATATATATCTCCGTTAGTATTATAATCGGTAGTACCGACATAAAAATCTCCATTTTCAGGATTGATACTCAACATATAAAAGATACGAGTCTTGAGTTCTTCTGGCATTTGTAAAAAACTAGTTTCTTCTTTTTTGTTGGTTTTAGCATTATAAGAATATAATGTATGGTTGGATGTATTTGTATTATAGTCTGTTTCTGAATAGATAACATATACCACATCATTATATTCAGCCATTAATGTGCCCGGTCCAATTTTTTTGTAGGTTTTGTTTTCTTTGTCATAGATTGCTACAGTATAGTCATAATCAGGGTACGGACCACCATATCCTTGGATGAAAATTTTGTCATTAGCTTCTAGTATCCTATCCGGATTCTGGAAAATTTCCACATGCTCTGCTGTATCAAAAGTCTTGATATCAATGATAGACAAACGATTGTCATATCCGAAACCGGAGTTTACCAGATATAGTTTGCCATCTTCTTCAATAATATGCTCGGGATTTTGTCCTACAGCTACCATCTTTTCAAAAGTTAATGTGTTAGCATCCAAACGGGCTACATTACCACTGCTTAAAGTAACGTAAAGTTTTCCGTCTTCAGCAGCCATATAGCGAGGCTGTCCTTGCTCGTCTGTAAAGCTATAACGCGCTTGTTCTACACAAGCTTCATTCAGTTTGCATACATATTTAGAGCCATACATGGATACATAAATATTATTATTATATTTTATCATATCTTGTCCTGTATCTCCTAGTTTGGCTTCATTTTGCTTATAGAAAATGTCATCTATTACATTGTTTCTTTTATCGGGATCATAGTATGTGATGCCGGCATTGTTCTTTTGATAAGAACCTTCATTCAAAATGTAGACACGATTTTCAGGCAATTCCACCTTCGAACCTTCATCGTTTTTTTTGCTGTCATCGTCATCATCACTACATGAGGTGAATGAAACACCCAGCATTAACATACACAGTGTTCCAAAAAATAAGCTTCTTAGTTTCATAATTAATTTTTAAAAGTTAGACATTTATATTGTTTAAAATCTTAATACTCCCGTTATGCGCCAGGAACGTCCGGGCATGGGATAATATTTGATAATCATATTGCTTGTCAGTGAGATTGATAACTTCTGCCTGAAGGCGGAGGTGACAGCCTTTCATTGTAAATTCCCGCCATAAAGTGGCTGTGTGTTCTACATAACCGTCTATCTTATTCACCGGTATATTCTGTGCCATATAGTAGCGTTCGCTGACCCCTGTCAGGCTGTAACCCACATTAATCCAAGGAGTTTCGATGGTGGTCGAAGCATTGCCGCTATGCTGAGGCGTATAGGGCAGCTGGTCTTTATAATTCTTGGCATCGGGATTTGTCATATCTATGGCTTTTTGCCAGGAATAATTGCCGCTTAATCCTACGTTTATGTTAGGGCAGACAGGTATGGAAGTAGCCATTGTCGCATCAAGGCCGGTGATATGTACCGTGCCGTAATTCTGCATTTTCCATACATAAGTACTGGGAAAGGCGACTATTTTATCGGTTACTTCATTATAATATCCGTCAAGAGTGATAGAAAGGAAATCGGTAAACGAAAACGGCTTGCCGTTCCAAGTGACACCTATATTGTATTCGCGTGCCTTTTCCGGGCGTAAGGAGGTATTTCCTATGCGTAGATAATAAAGGTCATTGAAGGTAGGTACGCGGAACGTATTCTTATACATTGCGCGGACGTATAATTGTTCTTCTTTCCATGGCTGAATGGAAACGGACAGGGTGGGCGACAGGCGTTTCCGGTCGTCGGGAGTATTCCCTGCTTTTACTTCTTCCGTAATGAAAGTCCCCACCAATGTGCCCGATAGCTTGATACGTCCCCATTGGTAACGTGCATTGAGGGCTGTGAGCGAGGAATATCTCACCGGGTTGGGGCTGTCGTTGATATTGGTGTGAAGGGTATTGATGAATCCATCCTGCGCGAGCGATAATTCCAGACCTTTGACGGGCTGATAAAGCACGGCGGCGGACAGATAATATTCGTCCTGACGGTTGATGTCGGTCTGCTTTCCGTTTTCATACTTCACGTCTGTATCTTCGTATTTGTTCCAAGAATGGTTGAACTTGGCTTGCGCCTGCAAAGTCCATTTGGGGGAGAAGGTTTTCTTATAACGGGCTTGGGTGAAGAAATTCTCGTCCCACAAACGTTCTTCTGCCTTCGGGTTGTATAGAATGACAGCACCGGGCAGTCCGCGTTCGGAATAAAAATAATAGGCTTTCACATCCAGTGTACTTTCGTCATGGAAAGTATGAAACAGATTCGCCTCTCCCTGCCATGTATGAATATCCGAATTGTTTCTTTTCTCTTGAGTGATGTATTTTCCGTTTTCCAATGTGAAGGGATAATTACCGTCGGCACGTATAAAGGAAGCATCGACTGACAGACCGGTGTGTTCTCCCAGCTTCTGCCATCTGCGTATGGATGGGGCTATGTAGCCAAAGGCTCCTCCCCGGATTTGTATTTGTGACAGGGAGGATTTCCCATTTTCGAAGACGGGTTTCTCCGTTTCAATGCTGAGTACTCCTGCCGAAGCATACAGACGGGCCGGTTGCGAAGCATACAGACGGGCCGGTTGCAGCAGATTCTCATCTTGTCCGATTGCCAATGAAAGAGAGGATACATTGTCGAGGGAGAAACGCCCGATATCGATTTGTCCTGCCTGACTGTTGCTGACGACTACTCCATCGTAGCTGACTGCTGTGTGTGCAGCTCCTAAATTGCGGATGGAAACGGTCTTCAGACCGCCTATGCCTCCGTAATCACGGACGTTGGTTCCGGCAAAACGCCTTACGGCATCTGCCATATTCTGTAACCCCAAGTTCTTTATATCTTCCTTGTTGATAAGTTGTACAGGGCTGCCGGTTGTTACTTTGGCAGGCGGACGTCTTGCCGTAACCGTAACTTCATCTATTTTATGCACTTTTCCGGTGATGGAATCTCCTTTCTCCTGTGCCTGTATTTCAAGCGGCAATAGGAGAAAGCTGCAAAGCAGACAAAGCCATAGCTTATAAGCCTGGTTATTTCCTTTCATTTAAAAAAACATATTAATGAATAAATACCGCATTCTTACCGCTGCTCTTTCCTCGAAAGCGACGGTCGATGACCTCGCATCAGTCGGAGGTACGCGGAACAAAACATGGCAAAGATAGTTTGTTTGGATGAATAAGAAAAGGGAAATGATAAAAAATCCTTTTTTTAATTAGTTACAGATTTATTTTCTCCCAGCAAAAGTAGGCGTGTATAACGGTTCTTTTTTTAGTGACAAAACGACTTGATTCTATCCATGTTGAAGATAAAATAGAATAGTATTGAATAAAATAAAACTGATGCTTAACAACATTCAAATATTGATTCGCTTTATTCAATACAATCACTATATTTGTTAAATGGATAATCTTAAAATACGTAATAGATGAAACACTTGAATTTTATTTTAGCCGGTTTATTTTTCCTGTGCGGTCTTTGTTGTCGGGCACAAGTGCTTCCTTTGGAAGAAAATGTGGTGCTGAACACCAAGGAAGGACAAATCAAAGGAAAACTGCTTTTGCCCGGTGGGGTGAAAACCTGTCCGGTGGTGCTTATTATAGCCGGCTCCGGACCTACGGATATGGATGGTAATTCAGCCATTGGCAATTTGAGGAATAATTCGTTGAAGTTTCTGGCGGAAGGCTTGGCGGCAAACGGCATCGCTTCCTTGCGCTTTGACAAGCGGGGGATAGGAACCAGTGCGTCGGCAGGTAAGGAGGAAGCGAAACTTCGTTTTGAAGATTATGTGAATGATGTGACGGGCTGGATTGATTACCTGGCGAAAGAGAAACGTTTTACGACAATCACGGTGGCAGGACATAGCGAAGGGGCACTGATTGGAATGCTGGTCTGTCAGAACCAGCCGAAGGTGAAAGGCTATATCTCGGTTGCCGGTGCGGGGCGTCCTGCCTACGAGATTATAGAGGCGCAAGTGGCTGCTCAACAGAATCCGGAAGCGGTGCGGAAGGAGGTGGCATCCATTAACGGGTCCTTGAAAAACGGCAAGGAAGTGAGTGACGTGCCGGCTTATCTGCAATCATTGTATCGGGCTTCTGTCCAGCCTTATTTGATTTCCTGGTTCAAGTATAATCCCCGGACGGTGATTGCTTCCGTCAAAGTGCCGGTCCTCATCGTTCAGGGTAAAAATGATATTCAGGTATCGGTGGAGGATGCCGAACTTCTGAAAAAGGGTTGCCCGGCTGCCGAACTGCTTTTGATTGATAAGATGAACCATGTGCTGAAAGATTGTGAATCAAAGGCCGTACAGCAGCAGATGCTTACTTACGGGAATCCTTCTCTGCCGGTGAACAGTACTTTGATAGCTTCTGTCAGTACATTTGTGAAAAAACTGAAATGATATGGGAGAAATAAAGAAACGTTTGCCGTTGAAATGCCCTGCGTGTGATGCACCGTTGAGGGAGATTCATTTCGGTCCGGCACCCAATCCTGTCTGGTTGGTGTTATGCGGCAGAGCATCTGATGGTGTGGCTGTTGTGTCGTATGTTGATAAGCCATCTTTATGGATAAAATAAAAAAGAGGATGCCAAAAGTCTTGTTGAAGCTTTGACATCCTCTTCTATGTTATACTGATGCGTTATTTAATCTTTTCTCGAATCTTGCTAAGATAGGCACGCATCCCCGCAGCATCTTTCTTGTTGATGATATCCAACAGCTCATTTAATTCTGTACGGATACCTTCTACCTGTGCAGGGGTGCGGGGATTGAATAAAATTTCCTGCAACAGGTAGTCGTCTTCGTTCAATACTCCTTTGGCTATCTTCATGTGGCGTTTGAAAGTAGTACCGGGAGCGTCCTGATGCTTCATTACTGCCGCAAAAACGAAAGTGGAGACAAAAGGGATGGACAGCGAATAGGCCACTGTCTCATCGTGCTCTTCAAAGGTATATTCAAAGATGTTCAGACCAAGGTTTTGGTATAAGTCCTTGAAGAAGATTTTACCCAGATGGTCGCCTTCGCTGATGATGATGGCATTTTCGGTGCTCAGTTTGTCAAGGTTGGCAAATGTGGGACCGAACATGGGGTGGGTAGATACATAACGGAATCCGCATTGGTCATAAAACTCTTTCAGTCCGGTCTTTACCGAGGCAATATCGCTGATGATGCAATCCTTGGGGAGAGCGGGCAATACTTGGTGAAAAGCATCCAGCGTATATTTCACGGTTGCCGCATTGATAACCAGTTCGGGCTTGAATTCTTCAATCTCTTCGAGTGTGGTATATCGGTAGGTGTTGTAAACGAAACGAAGGCGTTTCGGGTCTACATCAAATACAGCGGTTTCGTGCTGGAAGCTCAATACATCGGTAAAGAAGGAGCCCATTTTACCGGCTCCTAAAATTAGAATTCTCATAATCTTTCTATGTTTATTTATTAATGTCCTAAATTTATAGTGTTACAAAAAAATCCCGCATCCATTTTAGGAGCGGGATCCAACGTATCTTTTTCAATTTCAGTATTTATTATCTGTTATTTCATACATACAAACTCCCACTCTACTTTCTTGCCGAAGTAAAAGTAATAATAAGAATAATATGTATAAGTAAACAAATTCATAAGCCTGATTTCTTTTTTGTTCTAAATTTGAGGGCAAAAGTAATACTTTTATTTAAGGTGCAAATCAAAAAAAAGATTTTTTTGTATTTTCTTGATGAGAAATTCTCCATGTCTTATGATTTAGAAGAATCCTCATAAACTTTTCATTTGTTTAAATGTAATAATATTGCTCTCCTTTGCTTAAACATGGTTAAAGGTGAATGAACTGGTAACTGTCTTTCTTGTACTTAAAGCTTAAAATATATTTATTTGTCATATAAATTTACTCTAGGGCAATTTAACTGAAACAAGGGGGGGCAATACCCATGAATTTTTCTTACTGTGTTCATAAACTGCCAAAATGAATAGATAATGGAACAGGATTCTGAACAGGACAAACCAGTATTTACTGTGGTATACGTATCGTCATTAAAGGTGAAGGAATGTTGGGAACATCAACCTGCTCTTCAGACAGAAGGGTTAATTTTACCGGAGGATATGTTATCGGAGCAGGACTGTATGACGGATGCAAAAATATTCTGGTTGAAGCCCATTCTGATGCAGGATATTATTTTTATGGAAAACCAGCAAATTAACCTAAGAAATATGATTATGCACAATCAGTGATATCAGCGTTTGATGTTGATTTAGGAGATCAGGATCATATTTTCCATTGTAGATTCAAGGAAAAAAACATACACGGATTGTTAATACATGTGAAGGAGGAACGGATACTCCGAAAGGAACAAAAGAATATCAGGTGGAAAAATCAATCATCATTACAACCGCTCCGAAGAGTGAGTATGAGTTTACAGACTGGACAGTTATAGATGGTGATATAAACATCAAAAAACAAGTGGCTTAACCATTACCGCTACCCTGTAGGTTCCACTAGCACTATTACAGCTATTTTCATACAGTCTACAAGAAGTATAACTATAAATTTTGATAGATTTTATAACTCGACTTCAATTACGAGTAGTGATAAAAAATGTTAATACTTAACAATATCCTCCACAGACTGTTCCGGTATAGTACGCAGGATACATGGATAGACTAAAAATGATATGGACAATATTGATGAAGATGAAGTAAGCTATCCTGTGCGGATAGAGTAGAATCAAAAGGTTATGTACGTGTATTCAGAATGGGAAACAAAAAATCAGGATGGAGAGATACGGGAAAAGAGTGCCACTCCGCAGTCTTATGACATTATAATAGACAATGTTATGGTACTTTCAAACATCAAATCTCCGTCAGGCAAGCAGACTCTTGATTTCGGCGAATTGGATGGCAAGGAAATAACATATGCTGGATATAAGATAACTTTTCAATTCACATCTCATAGGGAGTTAAAAAACAGGGGATGTCATAACATCCCCTGTTTTTTAACGATATGTGCCATAATTGCTTTTATCCATCCTTTAATTCCTATGGATTTCCAGATGACACCATCAGTTGATTCTCCTAAATAACCATTGTTCTCAAAAGCTACAAAAGCACTACTGTTAAATATAAATTATTTTCAGAAGTTATCTCCAAAAGGAATTTCCTTCCAGTTCTTCCTTTCACAGGAAGAATGCATACACTCATAAGAGCTTATAATGAACTTGCTGTGTTTTAATATTAAAAAACATAAACTAATACTGTGATTTTCATCTTGTTCCAACCTAACAGGTCTGTAGAATAATTCACGTGACCGCTTTTTACCGTTACAATATATGTGCCGTTACCATAAAGTGACAGATTTCAAATCATTATTTTTAATCTTACTTTCTTTCTAGTTATTACCGTCCGGAGGGTTGGCAATATATCTACTGTTCCCCACACCCATGAAATGTCCGTTGCAATATTGGACATCATTTCAGGTATGGTTATTGGTATTGCTGGTCTTAATATTCCAAGAAATTCCATCAGCAGAAACTGCAACATATCCGTGACCGATTGCCACATATTTACCGCAGGCAAATACAATAGGATGCTAGAATAACCTATAATGTCGGCTACCATCTGATGAGGTGGTTATATAGTCCTTGTAAAGTTTCGAAGTCACTTTTTACTAATCTAAATATAGTTCCTCAAGAATGAAAAACAGATTGAATTGCATATGGTTAGTTTATCTATTTATTATTCTACTTTAAACAACCAATAATCTCGTTAAGACTAATTTGTTGAAATACCATTTGAGCTTGACTTCCCTCGTATAATATACCAATTGTGTTTTCATCAACTGAAGTTATACATGAATAGCCGAATCCGGCCCATTCATCCAACAGAATATGATGTTCTGATGGCCAAGTATTACCGTCATCGAAACTTGCTTTGAGTGTCATGTGATCCCTTTTGTTGTGAGAGGCAGGATTACAGAACAATAAAAGCGTTTTCTGCTTGCCTTTGCATGTATACTGATGCTTATGAATACTTGCCATACACGTGGGTTCTACAAGGGCATTGCGTGAAGTTGGATGTTCTCTCCAGCTTTTACCAAGATCATTTGTTACACAAATTCGTCGTCCATTTCCTTTTAATGTTCCATGATTGCGATTATCTCGCATATTAAGCATGATACTTCCATTGGAAAGTTCCACTGCCATACACTCTGTTGTATTATGATATGCGGGATTGCTTGTTTGCCATGTCTTTCCTCCGTCCAGACTGTATGTAATATTGGAAAAAGGTATGCCATTTTTGTCGCGTCCTTGAGAAGGAAATATCAAAGTACCGTCCCGGAGTATTATACCATGTCCGGGTGCAGGTGCAAATAACCACCATTCAGGTCGTTTTGTTGTGGAGGTTATGTTGACGGGATCGCTCCACGTCATTCCGTCATCGGTACTTTTGGTAATGAGAAATTGACATGTTTCTTTCACGTCAAGACCTGGTTGCGTCCCCTTAGCAATCCATTGATGGATCCATCGTGTACTATCTTTGGTTAATCCTTCCACCCACTTTCCGCTATGCGCATCCAATACGCCATGCATCCAAAGTCCTGCCACATAAATGGCTCCCGTCTTTTCGTCTACAAGTATGCAGGCATCACTTACACCATTGTATTTTTCTGGAAGGTTTCCCCATTCTTTCATGTCTAGCACAATTTGCGTGGGGGCCCAGGTGATTCCACCGTTATGACTTCGATTCAGAGCAATATCAATGTTCCCTTGTAAATCCCGAGAAGATTCATATCGAGCATCGTAAATGGCAAGAAGAGTCTTATTTTTGCTTGTTGCTATGCCTGGTATGCGTGATGTATGTATATTGTCTTGATTATTTTTACGCATAGCCACTCCTGCTCGTAGAAAAGCTAGAGGTCTGACAGATTGCATTTCAACATCTTGTTCCTTAACTTTAATGTTATGACAGGAAATCCGATACTTATGAGTTAAATTAATATTGGGATGTAGGGTAACAGAAACCCACACATCAGTTGTATCTTGAGTCAGAATGAGAGGATTCGAGAATGTTACCTTCTTTTCTGCTTTTTTTATAGTGGTTAAAAGGGCTGTTGCATCTAAGAGTCCTTTATTATCGGATGCATATAGTCCTATTGAATGTATATCTCCAATTGCTCCTTCGAGAAATAAAGTCATGTCCTTAACAAAACAATTTGATGCGGAATCTTTTATAAAAGACACCTTCAATACAGGATTGTGACTTTTTTGTGTCAGTACTGGAACAATAGGCTGTGTTACTGTTACCTGTATTTTAGCAAAAGAGCACGTACAGCAGAACACTGTGCATATTGTAAATGCAATTCTTTTTATATTCTTAATCATACCTATTTCAATGTTTAATATCATGAGTCAATAGCTTATCTGTATCTTTCAAATCAAATTTAACTTGAACTATTGAGTGCTTGGTGTTACCTGGTTCATTTTTGATATAGGTAACAGCCAATAAAGAACCATCTGGCATAACCTCTAGACCGGGGTAGCCGCAATCAGAGCCAGCAAAACTGTGCAGAAGTTTTATGCGGTACTGTCCAGATGTTCCTTCCACTAAATCCTTGTAATGACCGACCCATGCAACGAAATGTCCTTTTGTCGGACTGTTTGGAGCCATGTCACGAAATACTGCTACCATGCGACCGTCTTCTGTAAAACGAATCACATGACGGTCTCCGGTCAATCCCCACGGAGTCTCTTTTACAGCCGACCAAGTCTTTCCCTCATCATCGGAATACATCATTAGCGAAAGTCCAACGCGTTTATTTTCACGGGCAATACAGACTAACCGTTTTCCATTCGGAGCTCGAAAGACACAAGGTTCGCAAGGTGAACGTTTTTCTACTTCTGCAATTTTTACTGATTCATTCCATGTAATTCCACCATCGTGTGAAATAGCGCTCCAAAGCGTCAAAGGAGATTGGTCGCGATCTTTATATCCCCTGTGATAAAATCCCATGTAGTCACCGTTATTTAAGCGCACAATACTGGTAAAAGCCATTACGCAGGGCTTGCCAAGACTCTTAACTTTAGACCACGACTTCCCATTGTCTTCACTGTAAGAGTATCCCATGTTAGGTGAACCGCAGAAAATAAAAAGACGTTGTTTCCCTTTTTTATCCGTCATTCGATATATGCTTGGGCAATTACTCATATTTTGCCAATCAGTAGGTGTCTTGTGTACTTTCCAGTTCATGCCTGCATCCTCGCTTATTCCCATAAATGAAGCTTTTCCACCATGTCCGTTTGACCACACGCAAAATACTGTCCGTTGGTCATCCAAGAGTAACGTTGTTGGATGTCCATTGTATAGTGATGGAGTCCCTTTTGCTATCACCGTTTGTCTGGTATAGTCACTGGATAAGTCTACCCAAGGCATATTGCATCTATACAGTTGCGCTTGAAGCTGTAATGCCTGTATTATTAACAGGCTGATTATTAAGATATATTTCATAATCTGTCGTTTCTGAAAAGGCGGCACTGGGAACTGGAAAGCTCTCGTGCCGTTTGTGAATTGGTTTAACTTATCTTTCTACACTTGTCTCGTAACCTTCTGTTTGTACAAGGTGTTCGTTCAAGACCATATCATTGTAATTGATAGGAAGATAGAGCGGATAGCCTTGTTTGTCATTCAGATTAGGAACTTCGTTGTAGATGTTGATGCTTCCTCCGAAATGGAAACGAACTAGGTCATACCAGCGTTTTTGTTCCAAGAACAATTCGCGTAGACGTTCATCGCAGATTTCCTTTTCTAGTCTTAGCTTGTCTTCATGGCCAGAATAGCCTTGCAATCCTGCACGATTTCGAATTTGGTCAAGATCTGCAATTGCCTTTGCTGTTTCTCCCAAGGCTGCATATGCTTCAGCACGCAAAAGCAACAAATCTGCCCAGCGATAAACAATAAGGTCATCGTCAAAGTAACGGTCATCTGTATAGTCTTTGCCTCTGAACTTATTTGTCTGAGTAAGGATCGTGTTTCCATCTTTGTCAATCATATCAATTAGGGCCACATCCATGCGTACATCTCCTTTGTTTTTTAGGTATAAAGAACGAACTTTTTCGCTCGGTGCGTATACATGCCGACTATTATTAGGAGAAGTTGCAGCATCGGTCAAATTCACGGCCATGGACAGATTGTCAGTGCGAGATGTTGTATTTGATGCGATGGACAGATTACCAGTTTCGTATCTTTCCATATAGAAAGAGAAGATAATCTCATTGTTTTTTTTGTTGTCGTTATCAAAGACCGAACGGTAATCATCCAGCAAACGTACTCCGCTAGCTTCAACATTTTCAATCATCTCGATGGCACTCCTTAAATCCTGTTCACCTCCGCCTAATACTTTTGCTTTCCACATTAAAGCGTCTGCTTTGAGAGCATAGGCAGCAGGTTTGGAAGCCTTGTTCTTATCCTTGTAGCCTTCCTGTGCAAATAATCCAATAGCGTTTTCCAAATCATTAAGGATTAATGCCATTACGTCCTCTTTGAGGAGCGGGGTTTCAGTTCGACATCATCAGACAAAGTTGGTTCTTCTATAATAGGCACATCACCCCAAGAGCGTAACAGTTGGAAGTAGGTGTAAGCTCGCAAGAAATGACATTCCGCGAGTATGTTATTCCCCTCTTCTTCCCTGTTAAAATTCAGTTCCTGCATTCGGTAGAACAATAGATTGCAGTGATGAATAATGTTATATGCGTCGCGGTATGATGGAGCATTGCTTTCAAGCAGTTCCTGTGACCATGCAACGCTAACAGGTCCAATTTCTCCCGGCTTAAAGGAGTCACCTCTATCTTCGCCGTAATAAGATGTGTTGCTCCATTTTCTTACTGCACTGTAGATTCCGTTCATATAAACCTTAGCATCGTTAGGCTCCTTCCAAAAGGAACCTGAAGTGATAATCGATTCAGGTTGAACATCAAGTATGCTATCGCAGCTGGGAAGTAGGGTACAACCTACGAAGCCAGCAAGGAAAATAATCTTTTTCATTGTTTATCTAAGCATTAAAAGGTTAATCTTGCACCGAAGTTAAACTGAATAGGAATGAAATATTCACCAGTTTCACTGCCATCGTACTGTTCTGGATTCAGACCGTCAAAAGCTGTGATATAACCGATGTTGTTGATACCTGCACTGAGTGAAACTCCACTCACGCCAAGCTTCCCACATACACTCTTTGGAAGATCATAGCCTAAAGTGATTTCTCTGAAGCACAGATAGTCTCCTTTTGAATAGTACGCAGTGTTATCTGCATTTCCATTACTGTTCATACCTGCATAGGCAATTGTACGCATATGGTTTCTATATCCGTTGTCCCAGTCTGAAGCATTATCATAACGCGGGTATTTAGCTGTTGCAGCATCTCCTGGATTCCACCAGATATTACCATTTGTAACATCATCTGTAGTGATGACTGCATTACGTGCATTGGCATTGGCACGACAACGCCAAATATTTGCTATAGAATGTCCAAGCGCAAAGTCCATGACAAACCGTAATGAGAAATTCTTATAAGAGAAAGAGTTGATCAAAGCACCTTTCTTATCCGGATTAGCCCAGCCAATGAAAGTAATATCTTTGTCATCAATTACACCATTATTGTCCAAGTCAGCCCAGATTGCGTCTCCTGCTTGTTTTGCTTTGCCCATCTTTGAGCCAGAAACCTTTTTGTCTTCAGGAGCATTGGCAGCAGCTTCGTCTGTATCATAAATTCCCAGGTATTTATATCCCCATCTTCCACCGATTCTTTCTCCTTCGGCCAAACCGCCAGTTTCAATGTACTTACCAGAGGTGGGGTCAAAAACAATACCTCCTTGTACGCGGTTCTTGTCACGTCCGTTGTAGGGAAGTTTTTTCATGTAAGTACGGTTCAAGCTGAAGCTTCCCGTAATGTCCCATTTCAGTGGAGATGAAGTGGAAAGCGGGTGAACAGTCAAAGTTATTTCAATACCTTTGTTCTGTACGGTACCCAAATTGGCTTTGATTATTTCAAACCCTGTTTCTGCAGGCAGAGACTTGTCATATAGACGGTCAGTTGTCAATTTGTTATATCCTGTTGCAGACAGTTCCAAACGATTGTCAAAGAAACCCGCATCGAAGCCGATATCCACATTTGATGTCGTTTCCCATATCAATTTGTTATTTGCTAAAACGCTGTTTAGGATACCCCCATTTCCTCCATATGGATATACTGCATATTCACCTTGTGTATCAGAGTAAGTCAAGTTGTTGTTCCCAGTTTTACCCCAGCTAGCACGGAGTTTCAAGCGGCTTACGATATCTTTTGGGAACCAGTTCTCATAGTGCATATTCCATCCTGCAGAAACAGCAGGGAAAAATGTGAATCTGTTCCCTTCTGTAAATTGTGAAGCACCATCATAACGTAATGATACAGAGAACAAGTAACGACGCATATAATCATAGTTTACACGTGCAAAAAAGCCAAGCAGCCTGTTTTCTGTTGATTTAGAAGTTGCACGTTGCTCTTCAGGTTTAGACGGAGCCAATGAATGGATATGGTCTGTTCCCGCCTCACGACCACTTCCTTCTAGGAAATAGGTAGTATTAACGGTATAGTTCATGCCAATCATGGAGTTCAAAGTATGTTTCTGGGCAAAGGTTTTGTCATAGGTCAGAATAGCATCTGCCATTACCTGTTTGTCTTGTGAGTGCTGTTCCAGCGTTTTGCGTCCCTTGTTGAACTGGTTATACGATTCGTAGAATTTGTAGATATTCTCTTGCATATAATATGAAGCAGTCGGCTTAAAGTGCAGGCCTGAAACAATCTCCCAATCCAAACCTAATTGGAATGTGTTTCTGTAAGCTTTATCGGTAATGTCTTGGTAGTACAGTTCATGCAGACGGCTACGAGGTGATCCGCCACTTTCACCGATTCCTGGAGTTCCATCGTCGTAATAAAGTCGGAACGTAGTCGGATAACGTGACGAACGATCCAATGTGCTTGTTCCACTGGACTCTGGGTCAGTACCTTGATTGGAAATGGTAGAGTGTTTCACACCCATGCTCAGTTTCAAGTTGTCGCGCAATGAGTAGTTGCCGTTGGCTGTCAAACTAAAGCGATCATATCCTGTACCCAAAACCATACCTTCAGCATCAATGTATCCCATGCTGACATAGTAATTGGCTTTGTCAGTACCACCAGATACATTTACATCGTAATTATGAGTTATTCCTGTTTGAAACAGCACATCTTTTTGGTAATTGTTGTCCTTGAAGATCAGTTCACGTCCAGAATACGGATCCGTCATCGTTTCGTATCCTTGATGGGTTAGCAGATTATCTACATACTCACGTCCCATGTTTTCAATTAAGTCGTCCAGATATTCTGTAGTGAATCGAGAATAACCGTAACCAATGAGGTCACCGTTTTTATAGTTGATATTACCTGTAGAATAGGGGTAGGCTCCTCCTTCCAGGCGTCCTTTTATGTTCGGATCATTAATGCCTCGTGATCCTGCCAAGCGAGATGCATACAGGTAATCACGAGCATTGGAAAATGGATAGTGTTCACGTATTTTTTCAATACCCATGCGGTAAGATGCAGAAACGCGAGCCTTTCCTGTCTTTCCTTGTTTTGTGGTAATCAGGATAATACCGTTGGCACCGCGTGCACCATAGATGGCAGAGGATGCTGCATCCTTGAGTACTTGCATGCTTTCAATATCTTCCTGATTGATACCGTTCATGTTTTCACAGATAACACCGTCAATCACAAAGAGAGGAGTATCTTTGGCAGGATTTGTGGAACCACCGCGTATTAAAACAATTGGTTGTGCACCTGGTTGACCGGTAGTTTGCCGAATATCTAAACCTGCAACTTTGCCTTGAAGATTATTCAATGGAGAAGCAGAGACTGATGCAGAGAGTTCTTCTGCTTTGACAGATTCAATACCAGAAGTTACTGTTGCCTTGGATTGTGTTCCATAGCCGATGACTACCACTTCATTCAAAGCAGTGGATTCATCTTCAAGTTGGATTTCGTAGAACGATTTATTTGAAACTTTAAATTCAAATGACTTCATGCCGATATACGAAACCTTTATCACCGATTTCCGAGGAGCATCCAACTGAAATTTACCATCCAAGTCAGTCGTTGTGCCCACGGTTGAATTGACTACCACTACTGTAGCTCCAATCACGGGTTCGCCCATAGCATCCCTTACAAGACCTTTTACTGTGATAGTATTTTGCGCATAAGCAAAGTCTACTATTCCTATTAATGCAAAAAATAGGCAAAATATATATCGATTATGCATAATATTTTTCATATTTGTATTATTTTTTAAGTGGATGGAACGGGGTATGCCAATTCCCCAACTTGCTACCCCTTCCTCTACTTCTACTGTATCAGTTAAAAAAAATGAATTGATTCAAGATCTGATTTTAGATTTCGATATTCCTCTTCAGAGAATGGAGTAATAGGCAATCGGCAATCACCACAATCAATACCTATAAGTCTCATGATTGCTTTGCCTCCTCTTACGCCACCTCCATACTTGATAATAACTTTCACAACATCAACAGACTTCTGTTGGAGAATGCGTGCCGTAGCCAAATCACTGTTTTCCACAGCTTCGAAGATTCCCTTATAGATGCTCGGACAATAGTTGTACGTGCTACCTACACCAGCAACGGCACCTAACGCTAATCCTGCTGTAAGAATTTCATCATATCCGTGCAAAACCTCAAATTCACCGTTATTCAAGGCAAGGCAATCTTTCATTTCCATTAGGTTATTGTGTGTAAACTTGGTTCCCACCAGGTTAGACATTACTTTCTTTCCTTCGATGAGAAAATCTGCCACAGATAGAGATACTCCAGTCATTGAAGGCATGTTGTAATAGTAAAACGGAAGATCTGATGCGGCATTTGCAATTGGTGCGAAGAAAGCTATGAGGTCTTTTACCGTTAACGGTTTAAAAAAAGACGGTGCCATTGCACCTACAGCATCTGCACCACATTCTTGTGCATGTTTAGCCAGTTCTACTCCCTCATGAATGGAATTGGTTCCTACATGGGCAATTACCTTGAAGCGTCTTTTTGTAGCTTTTACCCATGCTTCAAGGACAGCCTTACGTTCTTCTACCGTCAGTGACAGTGATTCGCCTGTAGTTCCGCATACAAATACACCAGCCATCTGTGATGTTGCCATCTGGTCAGCATACTGGGAAATGATAGGAAGGTTCAGTTCTCCATCAGTATTGAATGGAGTAAAAGTTGCTGCAACCATTCCTTTTAGACGTTGATAATTTTTCATAATCTTAAATTTTTACTAAATGGTTCAATTATTTTGTTTCACAAATAGAAAGCTTGAGAAATATCCTATCAAATAGCATGAAATAAATCCAGTTGTTGTGTAAAGCAGCAAATGTACACATTGGTAGTGTATCATTAGTATTTGAATGATAACACTTGTTATGATTCCACAGATAGCGCCAGAAGTATTTGCACGTTTTGTTGTCATACCGAGCAGGAACAAACCTCCCATACTTCCGAGGATTAGGCCGAGAATCTTGTTAAACTCGTCCCATAATGATTTTACTTCCCATGTGGCCATCACATAAGCAAATGCTATTCCTGTTATTCCAAAAAGCAGTGTAGCGAGTTGTGCGGTACGTAATCCTGATTTCATGGAAAGAAACGGCAGTTTGGAATGGATGTCTACTACATAGGCAGTTGCTGCAGAGTTCATGCTACTACTTAGTGTAGACATGGCTGCTGCAAAAATTCCAGAGATTAGTAATCCTGTTATTCCTGCAGGCAGTTGAGTAAAAATGTACCAAGGAAGAATGGCATCTCCGTCGGTAATGGTTAGACTCAATTCTGTTGGGAAATGTTTGTAAAATACATATAGTACAGTTCCCACAAAAAAGAAAATCAAGGTAGCGGGTATCGTAAGAACGGCATTGGTCAATACGCTCTTTCGTGCTTGTTGTTCTGTTGTTGTTGTCATGTAGCGTTGCACCATGGTTTGATCTGTTCCATAAGTGGTAAGATTGGTAAAGAAGGTAGCAATCAAAACTGTCCATATGGTTGATTGTTTAAGATCCCATGTTGTTGATCCCAAATAGAATTTAGAATCTGCAGACGCTTCATGAATGATTGACATCATTCCACCTTCCACATCGAGACATGCATATACTAGTACCCATATGGCTCCTCCCATCAGCACTAAAACTTGAAGTGCGTCTGTCCAAACTACTGCTTCTATTCCTCCAACCATAGTATAAACTAGGCTCAGAAACCCCATGAGCCCGATACAAAGGAAAATGTCGAAGCCTGTCACCACATTAAGCGCTATAGCCGGAAGTAGCAAGACGACTCCCATTCTGCCTATTTGAAAAAGAATGAATGCAATACTGCAGACGACGCGTACAAATACGTTAAACCGTATTTCCAAATACTCATAAGCGGTAGTCACATTCAGTTTACGGAAAAATGGAATAAAAAGCTTTATTATGATAGGTACAACCAATAAAATACCTGCATTCATTAGCATGTAACTCCAGTCTGTAGCATAGGCTTTTGCGGGAATGGCCATAAATGTAATGGCACTTAAACTTGTACCAAAAATACTCAACCCAACGGTCCACCAAGGTAATCGACCGCCACCCTTGAAATAGTCGTTTTCATTCTTCTGTTTTTTTGAGAAGTAGAATCCTATAAAAGTGAGTACGATAAAATACAAAGCTATGACGATGATATTGAAAAAACCAAGTCCTTTCTCTTTAGGCAAAATGCTGCCTTCCAAAATATGTGGTGTGCGAATTCCTGGTTTAATTTCACCACTTCCTAAAAGTACTTTATCTCCAACTTTAACCATAGTGCAAGTTACTGGCACTGCATATGGTACAGTTTCTTTTTCCACTAATGTGGATGTAATAGTATGATATATTCTCAGTTTATTGTCAAATCCAGGATGAGTATCAGAACCATCTATCATTTTCTGTACTGAGCCAAGAAAGATAATATGATTAGCTCCAGACGCTACAGCTGCACCGGCCATTACGGGGAATCTTCCTTCTAGTTTCTTCCAGGTTGACAACCGTGGGTTGTATGCATAGCCATCTGTCAGTACATCAATATTTTCGTTCTGGTAATTTCGTCCACTGAACAAGTAGAAGCACTTGTCAAAACCATCACTTTGGACTGCGCTGACTGCATAACCACGTGGAGCTCCCGGCCAGGCTGGAAGACACTTCCAGCCTGCCTTTACATCGGATAAATCTAACATGAAAAAATGCTTTGAAGCAATTGGTGCATCCACGCTTTCTTGTCCTCCTGCCACAAAAATCTTATTGTCAAGTAAGGAGGATGTCATATTTGCCAATGGAACTGGTAATGATGGCCAATTCTTGTCTATTTCTACGGAACCGTTCTGAACCTTAAGTAAGAATACGTCACTGTAACATTGTCTATCGCCACAACCACCGATGCACAGAATGCCTTGTTTAATCTGTATGGAAGCACCATATGCAAGTGGATGTGGCAGTGTATTAGGTAATACTATCCATTCTTGATCAGCAGAACCTGCCTGTTTAATATATGCAGTTTTGTGCCACTGTTTTGTTCCTCCTTTCCAAGGTACGGAATCGGGGAAGTTTGTTCCACCTGCCAAGACCAGCCAATCATTTGAAAAGCCGAAAAATGCACCTGCAATACCCTTGTTTGGCATAGAGTTAAAAGAAGGAAGTGTCAGACAATTGTTCCATGAAAGGACCTCCATATTTGACATCCTTTCAGAAGTTGATTTTGCTTTTACACTCAAGGCGGAAAGTAAAAGCATTGTGTAAAGTAGTATAGATTTAAAGTAGGTTTTCATAGGTTTCAGTTATGCTTGTTTTCCAAGAATATTGTATACACGTTGAAATGCTGCTCGATAGCTTTACGGTAGCCGTTTTCATCACCTTCTTTCAACAATCTAAGCAGGTCTGTATGGGTAACCAGCTTGTTTTCCTCTTTCAATTTCAGATTGATTGGGGCAAGGTCAGCCTTGAACCTGTCTTTGATGAAGACCATTATTGGATGAATTATTTCCTGAAACTCAAATATGGATGAATTTCCAGTTATCTCGTAGAGTTTGGAGTGGAAGCTAAGTTCACTGATAGGTGCATATTCGTTGTTCTCAAAAACAATTTCCAACTTGACTATTTCTTCCAACTCTTTCAAATGCTCAGATGTTAAATTTTGAAATAGCTTGTAGGACATACCGATTTCAAGTGAAACTCTAAACTCAAGTAATTCATACAACGATTCTTCGCTTAGAACTCTAGGATCCACTATTCTTTTAATGGCACCAAATAGGGATGGTTCCGTTAGTACCATTCCTCTTCGTGTTCTACTTTCAATCATTCCTATCATTTTGAGCCGACTCAAAGCTTCTCTTAATACACTTCTTGCAACTCCCAACGCTGTTGACAGTTCTGTTTCATTGGGAATTGCATCTCCTACTTTCAGGCTATTATCTTTGAGAAAATTAAGTAGCTTGTCTTCAACCTGATCGACAAGAGTCTGTACTTTATTTTGGATTTTAAGTGTCTTCATTGTGTTATTTTACTATTAAATATATGATTAATCAGATTTGTCAGACAAATATAGAGAGCAATTTTGTTTTAAATAAATATGTTTGGTAAATAAAAGTTAAATGTGTTGCAAAGCATTGTTTCTCTATATATTTATGATCGTGAAAAATGTAAATAAAATGCCAAAATTATCATATTAACACTTAGTTGAAAACCAAACAAATGATTGTTTTAAGCATAAAGAAAACTGAGGTTATAAACTTCAATTGAAAATAGCGTATTAAAGGGGAACCAAATAGAAGTGAAAGACGATACGACCCTTGTCTGGGTGACGTTGAAATTGAAGGACCGGGTCAATCTTTCTCACCGTGTCCGATTGGCTTGCTCTTCGGTAAAAACAGTGAAGGGAAAAGGAGAAGTTTTGCTGGATGGCTCTTTGGTGGATTTGCGTCTTGGTGTGGCTGTACGTCAGTTTGGACAAGATGGAGTGAATACTTCCCGTATTCCGGGCATCGCTACTTCAAAGAACGGAACATTACTGGCTGTTTACGATGCACGTTATGATACCTCGCGCGACTTGCAAGGTAATATTGATATTGCTTTGAATCGTAGTTTTGACGGTGGTGAAACTTGGCAGCCTATGCAGGTTGTCCTGGACATGAAGACTTGGGGTGGCTTGCCTGAAAAATATAATGGAGTAAGTGATGCTTGCATTTTGGTGGATGAAAAGACTGGAGATATCTATGTGGCAGGACTGTGGATGCATGGTGTTTTAGATGGAAAAACGGGGAAATGGGTAGAAGGTATGACCCAGGATAGTACGCGTTGGATTCATCAATGGCATGCGAAAGGTTCTCAACCGGGACTGGAGGTGAAAGAAACATCTCAATTCTTAATTACTAAAAGTACCGATGAAGGACGGACATGGAGTGAACCGATAAATATTACTCGGAATACAAAGCGTCCGGAATGGTGGCTTTATGCACCGGCACCGGGGCATGGAATTACATTGAAAGACGGAACTTTGGTCTTTCCTACTCAAGGACGGGATAAGGATGGAATGCCTTTTTCGAATATAACCTGGAGTAGGGATGGAGGGAAAACGTGGACAGCCGGTAAGCCTGCCTATCATAATACGACAGAATGTATGGCTGTGCAGCTGCAAGATGGAAATATCATGCTTAATATGCGTGATAATCGGAATTATGGTAATAAGGAGATAAATGGACGTAGAATTTGTGTAACTGCTGATTTGGGTGAAACATGGGTAGAACATTCCACTTCCCGTAATGCATTGGTTGAACCTACTTGTATGGCAAGTATCCATAAACATCTTTATAGAAGAAACGGTATGGAGAAGTCTATTCTTTTATTTTGTAATCCTGAATCGTATAATAGTCGGGATCACATGACATTGAAGGTCAGTCTGGATGACGGAAAAACATGGCCGGAGGACTTGATATTCTTTTGTATTTATTTATTTATGATTTCCATTTGTTGCCTTACGCTTTCTTCGTGAATGGCTTCGAATACTTTTTTAATGAATTCTGAATCCATGCCGCACAATGAACCTTGTGCACCGCGCTTGTCCAGAATCTCATTGTAACGACCTGTCTGTAGAATGGTCATATCATGTTCTTTCTTGAATGTACCGATTTCACGGCAGACACGCATACGTTTTGCCAATACTTCGATAATCTCATTGTCGCAATCATCGATTTGGTTACGCAGTTCACCCAGATTTTCAGTTGTTTGGGTTTCTTTGCGGATGACCAGCAGATTCAGAATGTAGTCCAGCACATCGGGAGTGACTTGTTGGGCGGCATCGCTCCATGCACAGTCGGGATTGCAGTGTGATTCTACGATTAAGCCGTCAAAACCTAAGTCCATCGCCTGCTGGCAGAGGGGAGCTACCAACTCGCGCTTGCCACCGATATGGCTGGGGTCACAGAAAATAGGCAGTTCGGGAATGCGGCGGCGCAATTCGATAGGGATATGCCATTGGGGTAGGTTACGGTAAATCTTTTTATCATAAGAAGAGAATCCGCGATGGATAGCACCCAGTTGCTTCAAACCTGCATTGTTGATGCGCTCGAAAGCTCCAATCCACAATTCAAGGTCAGGGTTGACAGGGTTTTTAATCAATATAGGAATATCCACACCTTTCAGAGCGTCAGCGATTTCCTGCACGGCAAACGGATTGGCAGTGGTGCGTGCGCCAATCCAAAGCACATCAATACCTGCCTTTAAACATTCGTAAACGTGTTTGGCAGTAGCTACTTCGGTGGCAACATACATACCGGTTTCCTGTTTCACACGTTTCAGCCATGCCAGGCCGTCTACACCGATGCCTTCGAAACCTCCCGGTTTGGTACGCGGTTTCCAGATGCCGGCACGGAAAATCTTAATGCCTTTATTGGCCAGCATAGTGGCTGTATCCATTACTTGTTCTTCGGTTTCGGCACTACATGGGCCGGCGATAATCATCGGGCGTTTCTTTTCAATTCCCGGAAGTTCGATGGGTTTTAAATCTAATTCCATAATCTGATATTTTGTTACATTATCTTTTTAATTCTTTCCAGTGCTTCTGCCAGCTTTTCTTCTTTGGCACAGAGGGAAATACGGATATAGCGTTTGCCGTTGCTGCCGAAGATAAAGCCCGGAGTAATGAACACACGTGCTTCGTGCAACACTTTTTCGGTCAGTTCTTCTACATCATTGTAAGATTCGGGAATGCGTCCCCAAAGGAACATACCTACCTGATTAGGGTCAAAGCTACAACCGAGTACTTTCATAATCTCTTCTGCCAGTTGGCGGCGACGGCTATATACATTGACGTTCGCTTCTTCGTGCCATTCCACACTGTTGTTGTAAGCTTGTGCGGCGGCCAGTTGCATGGGGCGGAAAGTTCCTGAGTCAATATTACTCTTTATTTTCAATATCCATTGTATAAACTGCGCATTGGTGGCGAGCATTCCCACACGCCAGCCGGGCATGTTGTGGCTCTTGCTCATAGAGTTGAACTCGATGCAGCATTCTTTGGCTCCGGGCACATTAAGAATACTCAGTGGTTTCTTGTTCAGGATAAAGCTGTATGGGTTGTCGTTTACAATCACAATATTATGGCGGCGTGCAAAGTTTACCAGCTTTTCATACAGTTCCATCGTGGCGTTCGCTCCGGTCGGCATATTGGGATAGTTGGTCCACATAATCTTGACGCGGCTCAAGTCCATCTTCTCCAGTTCATCAAAATCGGGTTGCCAATGGTTGTCTTCGCGCAGGTTGTAGTTCACAATCTCACTGCCTAATATTTTATTTAAAGAGGTGTAGGTAGGATACCCCGGATTGGGAACCAATACCTGATCACCCGGATTGACCAATGCCAGCGTCACATGCAGGATACCTTCTTTGGAACCGATGAGCGGCTGGATTTCGGTTGCCGGATCAAGTTCTACATGATACCAACGCTTGTACCAGTCGGCCATGGCTTTGCGTAATTCAGGAATGCCGACAGTAGGTTGGTATCCGTGCGCATCAGGACGCTTTGCCTGTTCGCACAACACATTGACGGTTTCTTCCGAAGGAGGCATGTCAGGGCTTCCGATACCCAAACTGATTACATTCTTACCTTCGGCATTCATTTGTGCCACTTCTTTCAGTTTACGGCTGAAGTAGTATTCGCTAACATTCGCCAAACGGTCTGCCGGCTGAATATTATATGGTTGATGTTCCTTCTGCATATTCTCCTAATATTTTAAGTTCTTTAGTCAATGGTGAAACGGCGTCGATAGACTGCTTGTATCTTAAATAATCATTGAAAATTACGTCTACATAGAACAGATATTCCCATTCGCGGCCTATAATCGGTAATGATTGAATCTTGGTCAGATTTATTTTATAGAAAGAAAAGATAGAGAGCACTTGCGACAGGCTTCCTTCGTTGTGGGGGAGGGAGAAGACGATGTTGGCCTTGTTTACTTTCGAACGTTCACGTAAGTCATCGGCTTTCCATGGGTCGGCCACTACAAGGAAACGCGTGAAGTTGTGTTTGTTTGTTTCGATGCCTTCTTCCAATACTTTCATTCCGTACAAATCGGCGGCGTATCTGGAGCAGATAGCGGCGTGTCCTTTCAGATTTTCCCGTTTGATGGCTTCCGCACTTCCTGCCGTATCTTCCGTTTCTACTATTTTCAGTTTGGGATGTTGTATCAGGAATTCACGGCATTGTGCCAAGGCAACGGGGTGGGAGTTGACTTCTGTCAGTGTTTCCCAATTGTCGTCCGGCAAGCACATGAAGCTGTGTTTGATGCGTAGTTTGTGTTCGCCGACAATGGTCATGCCGCTTTCGCGCAGTAACTCATAGTTGTGCAGCAAACTGCCTGCAATGGTGTTCTCGATAGCGAGCATACCAATTACATTGCTATCCTGCTTTATGTTCGCAAAGACTTCTTCGAACGTGGAACAGCAGATTAGTTCGATCTCTTCTCCGGGGAAGAACTTGTGGGCGGCAATGTCGTGATACGAGCCCGGTACACCTTGTATTGCTATCTTTTTTCATTCGTATATATATTATAAAAAAATCCCGCTTCTGCCGGAAGCGGGATTTCGTTGTTATTATCGCATTGTTTTAATCATTGTTTAACGTACACATACAAATTCCCGCTTCACTTTGTTGCTAAAGTAAAAGTAATAAAAGAAGAAAAAGTATGTATTGTATAATGCTTTCATTTTGTTCTTATTGTTATTGAATACGCTGCAAAAGTAATATATTTCTAGTAAAAACAAATAAATAAGAAGCTTTTTTTCAATTTTTTTAGGCAGTGCCTGTTTGGCTCCTGCTTTCCATAATTCCCGGCATCTGTTGTAAAGCCCAATCTACTAATCCTTCTATATGTGGTATTAAGCTTTTCCCTCTTTCTGTCAGTTCATATTCTACTCGCGGCGGAACTTCGGCATACACCTTCCGGCTCACTAGTCCGTCAGTTTCCAGTGTGCGCAGAGTTACAGTCAGCATACGTTGTGAGATATCGGCTATTGTTTTATGAATGTCGCAGAATCGCATGGTTCCGTTAGCATTTAATGTGATAAGAACCAGCATAGACCATTTATCACCAAGCCTGCACAATACATTCCGTACAGGGCAATTATTATCCGGATGAAAATTTTTCATTTTTTAATATTCTCTATTTGCTTGCCGTTCAACAATGGTTACCTCTATGTAAGTTCCTTATCTACAGGTGCCTTCTTGTTTTTGGAAAGAAGGATACTTACATTTGCATCACAAAAGTAATAAACTTACTCAAGGTAACTATTGTTTTACTAGATAAATTTATTGTTTCACTTATAATAAGTTAAGATTATGGCAAAGAAAGTAGCTGTTTTAGCGGTAAATCCGGTGAACGGATTCGGTTTGTTCCAGTATTTGGAAGCGTTTTTTGAAAATGGTATATCCTATAAGGTGTATGCAGTGGCGGAAACAAAGGAAATTAAAACAAACTCGGGCATTGAATTGGTGGCCGATGATGTGATTGCAAATCTTATAGGGCATGAAGATGATTTTGATGCTTTGGTTTTTGCCTGTGGGGATGCGGTTCCCGTATTTGCTCAAAATGCGGATAAGTCTTATAATGTGGACTTGATGTCGGTCTTGAAGGCATTTGCCGGGAAGGGAAAGATCCTGATAGGTCATTGTGCTGCAGGCCTGTTGTTTGATTTTGCTGGAATAACAGAGGGAAAGAGATTAGCTGTGCATCCTTTGGCAAAACCGGCTGTAAGTAAAGGGATGGCTACTGATGAGAGATCGGTTGTTGATGGTAATTTTTATACAGCACAAAGTGAAAACTTTGTTTGGACAATGATGCCTCAGGTAATTGAAGCCTTGAAAAAATAAGGGAATATTAATGTCGCCCAATGTAGAAATTTCCTATATTTGGGCGACAATTCCTAAAAATAGAAACAATGAAATACAATTTTGATAAAGTGATAGATCGCAGCGGTACGTCTGCTGAGAAAGTAGAAGGGCTGAAACATATTTGGGGACGTACGGATTTGATTCCTTTATGGGTGGCTGATATGGATTTTGCCACAGCTCCTTTTGTAACAGATGCTATTCGTAAACGTTGCGAAAATGAAGTTTTAGGGTATACCGGCAAACCAGATAGCTATTATAATGCGATTATAAACTGGGTAAAACAGCGTTATGATTTGATCGTGACCAAGGAAGTGATAAATTTTGTTCCCGGCATTGTACCGGGCATCGGTATGGCTATGAATTGTTTTACTCAGAAAGGGGATAAGGTAATGATTCAACCTCCTGTTTATCATCCTTTTGCATGGGTTACTACTCGTAATGAGCGTACTTTGGTCATAAATCCGTTGAGATGGGAGAACGGTATGTACCGTATGGATTTGGATGCTTTTCGTGAACAAATTAAAGGTTGTAAGCTCTTTATTTTATGTAATCCTCATAATCCGGGTGGCGTTGTGTGGACTGAAGCAGAGTTACGAGCGATAGCTGATATCTGTTATGATGAGAAAGTATTGGTCTTCTCGGATGAAATTCATGCGGATTTGACTTTACCTCCTCATACGCATCGTCCTTTTGCTACTGTCAGTGAAAAGGCTCGAATGAACTCTGTTACTTTTATGTCTCCTAGCAAGGCTTTTAATATGCCGGGACTATCTGCCTCACATGCTCTTATTTTTAATGAAGATTTGCGTAAACGCTTCCGTATCTATATGGATGCCGGTGAGTTGGATATGGGACATGTCTTTGCTTTTCTTTCTGTTGAGGCTGCTTATAGTCATGGTACGGAATGGCTTGACCAATGTTTGGCGTATATACAAGGAAATATAGATTTTGTCGACGAATTTTTGAAAAAACATGCACCTAAAATCAAGGCCATTCGTCCGGAGGCTTCTTATTTAGTTTGGTTGGATTGCCGTGAACTGGAGTTGAGCCAGAAAGATTTGAATGAATTCTTTGTAGATAAAGCGCATTTGGCATTGAATGACGGGGAAATGTTTGGTAAGGAAGGCATTGGCTTTATGCGTTTAAACGTGGCAAGTCCGCGTTGTATCATTGAAAAGGCGATGAAACAACTGGCGGATGCTTATCAACTATATATAAAGTGATTATTTTAAGTATTGCGTCTTGAAGATATTCACGCATAAAATGAAGATGGATAACAATAACGGTCCGAATATGACACCCATGAATCCGAATAAGGAAAGTCCGATGACCACTCCAAAAATGGTGATGAGTGGATGGGTGTCTGCCATCTTCTTTTGCAGAATAAAACGAATTAGATTGTCAATGTTTGTTACAATTAATCCACAATAAAGAAGTAGTCCGGCGGCATGTGTCCAATCTCCTGAAAGAGCAAGATAGGCAGCTAGAGGGAACCATACCAATGCTGTTCCTACAATAGGAATGACGGTGGCAAAGCAGGTCAGGAAGCCAAACAATAGCGCGCTGGGTACATCAAACAAATAGTAGCCTAATGTAGCTATTCCTCCTTGAATGACTGCCAGTAAGGGAATACCTATTGCATTACTCCTGACAATCATATTAATTTCTTTCAGTACATTTTTTTTGTTTGTATCGCTGAAAGGGAAGTAACTCATAGATGTATTTTTCCATTTGAATTCCGCCAATCAGCATGAAGTAGAGAATAAAGACCAATACGAAAGCATTAACGGCAAAGCTACTGATACTTCCCATCAGAAACTGTCCGATGGCAGGAAGAATGGAGGCTATGGATGAAATGTTTTCTGTGCTTAGTAAGTCATATCCCGTCTTGGTATGAAGCCAATCGGCAAGATTGGTTACCGTATGGATAAAACCTGTCGTATCTACGTTTACCGTCTGTAATTTATTGATCAGTAACCATACAGCCAATGATAAAGGTACAAGAAAGCACATGATGGCTTCTATCAAGAGTAAAATGGCTGTAATACTTTTTTTGAAATGTTTTTCTTGGGTAAGATAAAACATTTGTTTTCTTACCATGATGTAAATGGTGCATGCTCCTAAAATACCTCCCATGAAAGGAGACATTTTTATAAATAAAATAAGTCCTAATCCCAGTATAATGGTGATAAGGGAATATTTCCAATACTGTTCTTTTACGCTCATGTGTTTTTGCTTATTTTGTATATAAATAAACAATAAAACGAATTGAAATGTTCCGCTTTTAAAACGGAACATTCTTAGTCATGTTTTCATAATTATTGTATTGACCGCTAATATTCATTTCATTTTCAGGAGCCAGTTCTATTGCTTTCTTCATATCTTCCACAGATCCGTCTTTGTCTCCTTTAAGTAATTTGATACGTCCTCGTTCATGATATGCTTTGGCAAAGTTGGGATTGATTTCAATGGCTTCATCATATACAGCCAATGCTTTGTCAAAATCTTTGTTTACCAGATATAGTTCTCCTGACAGGATATAGGCCTTTTCATTGAACGGATTGAGTGACAATACTTGATTAAAACATTCTTGTGCTTGTTCCGGTTCATTGGTGGCGGCTAGAATTTCTCCTTTCAAAAGCAAGGCTTGTTCGTCGTCGGGATTGAGGCTGAGCAACTTTTGTATATCTTCGGCAGCATCTTTTGCTTGTTTCATTTTCCAAAGTACTTCAGCGCGTAGCTGGTATGCTTCGGTATAATCTTCTTTCAATACGATAGCTTTAGTCAGCATAGCGATGGCGGTGATATCATCTTTCATGCCGATAGCTGCTTTTGCTGTCAAATAGAAAGATAGGGGGTTCTTATTATCTAAAACCAAAGCTTTTTGGCAGGCATCCTTCATATTTTCGTAATCTTCCTGCATATAGCAGATGCCAGCTAGTGAAAGGAAGGTGTTTACTTGTTCAGGATCTTTTGTAGCCATGCGGTCTAGTGTGATACGGGCATCATCTAGTCGGTTTGCCTGTGTATAAGCAGTGGCTAGCAGGCTGAGTGTTTCCAATTCATCGTTGATGGCAACTGCTTCTTCAAAACATTTAATGGCATAAGGTAGTTTACCCATACGTTGGGCGCGGATGCCGTCGTATTTTAAAATCTCGAAGTTCTTTTTATCATTTTTCTCTTTTTCGGTTTCGGGGGTGTTGTTTCCGCCGAATAAGGATTTAAATAAGCCCATAATTTATAGTTGTTTTATTTGTCTATTGTTATAATAAATCGTCTGAGGTAAATTTCTTGTTCCTGATGCTGCATGTTGGTAAAACGTACTGCCTTTATTGGTTTCTGTTGTAAACTGGCAGTCAGTCGGTTGTTTTCTTGTGTAAAGTTTACTTTACTCCAGTCTTTTCCATTTGCAGATATCTCAAGACTTCCCCAAGTTGCGATTTCCGGTTTCCCGAAATCTATCTCTATATTTTCTCCGGGATAAACTTGATCCAGTTCGATAGTCAATGAACCATTACCGGGCCATCTGATAACTTCCAGCGCCGGAGAAATCTGAATGCGGTTTATCTTTACCTGTAAAGGTAAGTTCTTTATCTGACTGATATCGCTTATTAGTTTATGCGGCATATAGTCGGTTTCAGCATTCAGCAGTGTGCTATATTTTTGGTTATAGCATTGCGTGACGGTGGCGAAAGTTTGATCAATCAATGGCTTGATTACTTTTCCTGCTGTCTTTATACCCGGCTGGTAAGGGTTTTGGTTGTATGTCTGGTCAATTTGAAACATTTGTTGTTGCAAGGCTTTCACGTGCTTGTATTTACGCATAAATAAAGATTGGTCATTTTTGTCGTATGCTTTGACCATTGCCAGTACTTCATTTCCGGTTTCACCCAATAGTTTGAACTGATAAAGCCAAGGCATGATTTCTACTATAATCGGATTTTTATCAGCATGGGCGACTAAAATATCACTTGATTCAACCATTTGGCTGAAGGTTTCTTGTAGAATAGAGAAGTCTTTTTCAGTGTAAGTTTTATTTTTTATGTAACTTTCAGTAAAGCTCTGCGCTGTGGGTTGGAGATTTACAGATTCCTCTCGGCGATATTTATGTCCGTTGGGGCCCAAGTCCGAATTATGGGCGGCAAAGAATTCCAGTTCAGTGGCAGCATCGGGCAAAATGTTCATAATAGCGTCTTTCCAAGTTTTTTCACTGTTATATTTTGTTGGATTCCAAGCGTATGAGGCTACACTATAAATGGCTATTTTAGAAGCCTCGGCATGTTCCATCGGATTAGTTACAAAGCCAGACATCTGATTGGCTATTTGAGTATCGTTTCCATATACTGGTCCCATGAGCAGATGATCTCTAACGTAATCGGAAACAGGAAAGTTCCACCATATATATGCCGGACGTTTAATCCGTTCGTTTATCCATTGAATACCATCTTGGGTAATATCGGAAATAACCCGGTCTCCTGTCCACATAATTTGTATGGATGGATTCAGTTTGTCTCCTAAAGTAGTAAGATATCCTTTAGCAGGGTCGGACCAACTTTTATTGTATTCTGTGGGGCACATGATAAGGGGAGTTACATCCGGTTTTACTTTTACAAAATGTTCATCTATGTAATTCAGCAGTTCTGCTTGTTTCACAGGGTTGGTACCTTCTCCTGAAATATCATCAAAGAAGACGGCAAAAGAACGGACACCGAGATGATACATCTTTTCAAATTTTGCCAATAATAATTCACGGTCTTCCTTATTCCATTTGATGTCTTGTCCCGGATGGATAGCCCAAACAAAATCGACTTCGTTTTCTTGAGCTACTTTTACTAATTCCTGTAATTGTTTTGCTTCTTTTTCGGGGTAAGGCAGACGCCAGTTGGGAGAACTATGGTAAGGGTCATCTTTAGGGCCGTATATATAGGTGTTCATTTTGTTTTCACCATAAAATTGAAGTTGGCGAAGACGGGCATTATGGCTCCAGGGGGTTCCGTAAAATCCTTCTACGACACCACGGTAGCGTATGGCCGGATAGTCTTGTATCTCTATTACCGGTAATTGGTTATCTTTGAGCAATTGTTTTAAGGTTTGCAAGGCATAGTAGGTTCCACGTTCATCGTTTCCTGCCAGAATTATTTCCTTATTATTGATGGATAGATAATAACCTTCCTTTTGGTTGGGGATCTGACGAGTAAACTTGCGGATGGACTTGTCTCCTTTTTCTCCTATATAAATGCGCAAACCGGTATTGGCCGGGTGTTTTCCACCTAATAAATCTTTTAATTCTTGTACGGCATATGGATTGGCTTCAGTTTCTCCCAAGAGTTGGTAAGTTTCAGGTAAATTGATTTGTCCGTCTTGTTTGGAAACTTGTTGAGGGATGGGCTGTACTTCTATGTTTTGGGCAAAGATAGTACAACCGGTAAAAAGACAAATGATTGCCAAATGCATTTTTTTCATGTTCTGTTGGGGTAAAAGGTTAATAAATCAATGGCAAAGATACGATTTATACAGAAAGAATTCCATCTTTTAATTGTATTATTTCTTCGGAAAGTAGGTAGGAGAGTACCTTTTCCGCTTTTTCACGATTGCTATTCAATTGGTTCAGTAGTTCTGAAGCAGGCATGGCGCCTGCCTGCAATAGCTGTTTGATTTGTTGTTCCAATTCTTGAAATTCTCCCTGTTTTATTCCTGAATGATGTTTGTTAAGACATACATCACATTGTCCGCAGTTGTGTTCGTTCTTTTCTCCGAAATATCTGAGTAGCATTCGGCTACGACATTTATCATCGGCTGTGGCATATTCTATCATAGCCTTGATTCGGGTGGTATAGCTTTTTTTCCGGTCTTCGTATATTTCCCGAGTTAGGGCAAGGCGATTCTTTTCTTGCCGTTCACGGGTATATATAATATAAGGTGTCTTTTTCCGTGGAATGTAATGTATGATATGTCTACGAGTCAGCGCCAGTAGAATTTCATAGATTCGTTGGCGGGTTAATCCGGAGCGGATTACTAAGGAATCTTCGTTAATATAGGCATAATCAGTAAATAGTCCTGTATAAGAACGCAAGATGATGTTTATCAGTTTCTCTGTATCTGTATCATTCTCGTGTAGTTTATAGAGTTCGTCGCGTTTCATCGTGAAAAGAATACGTGAAGCATTATCTTGCTCGTCTGTATATTCTAAATATCCGGCACGGGTCAGAATCTTTAAAGCGCTGTCGGCTTGTACGGGAAATGTTTGAAGTTACGACAGAATTCATCCAAGTTAAAAGCAAAGGTGCAACCCATACCGTCTCCCATGGCCATTTGAAAATAGTAGTTGATATCTTCGTACACTTTTCGGATATAATCCTTGTCGGGAAATGTATCACTGATACGTTTGTTGAGGGTGGTTTTATCACTTTGGGCGTATAGCAGGACAGCATATGCTTTCTGCCCGTCGCGCCCTGCTCGTCCGGCTTCTTGAAAATAGGCTTCAGGAGAATCAGGCATATCTATGTGGATAACGATACGTACATCTGGTTTGTCGATACCCATTCCGAAGGCGTTGGTTGCTACCATAGTACGGCTTTCTCCGGTGAGCCAGCTTTTTTGACGTTGATCTTTTACATCATTATTCAAACCGGCATGATAGAAAGTGGCAGTTATGCCGTTATTGACCAGTAGTTCGGCAATTTCACGTGTACGTTTCCGGTTGCGGGTATAGACAATGGCGCAGCCGGGCACACTATTTAAAATATGTAATAGCTCTTCCTGTTTATTTTCTGTAGGACGTACAATGTAAGCCAAGTTTTTTCTTTCGAAACTCATTCGGAAAACCTGACTGTCTTTTTTAAAGTTTAGCTTTGTTTGAATGTCTGTTACTACTTCCGGAGTGGCAGTTGCTGTCAGTGCTAATACAGGTATGTCGGGAAGGAGTTCGCGAATTTCTGCAATTTTCAGATAAGCAGGGCGGAAATCATATCCCCATTGAGAGATACAGTGTGACTCATCTACCGTGATCATGCTTACCTTCATGTTCCGTAGTTTGCTACGGAATATTTCAGTATCCAGCCTTTCCGGAGAAATATAAAGGAATTTATAGTCGCCGAAGATACAGTTTTCCAATGCAACAATGATCTCTTCGCGTGTCATGCCTGAATAAACTGCCAAAGCTTTGATACCTCGGTCGCGTAAATTGCGTACTTGGTCCTTCATCAGGGCAATAAGAGGTGTAATAACCAAACATAATCCGGGTTGTGCTAAAGCTGGTACTTGGAAGGTAATGGATTTGCCGCCACCGGTAGGCATCAATCCTAGCGTGTCGTGACCGTTGCCTATACTTTCAATGATTTCTTTCTGTATGCCCCGAAAGTCATCATATCCCCAATATTGTTTTAGAATTTCTTTATAGGTCATTGGAAGGGAAATAAGAAAATTATGTCAAAACTCCAATGACTTATCATCTTATTATTCTGATAAGTGTCTGATAACGTCATTAAAGTTTTGACATATTTCAAAGATAAATCTTTATCATTATTCCTCACTGGGTTTTATATCTTCTATTTGCAATTGTACTTCACCACGTTTGTGCGTATTCTCCTCAATGGTATAACAAATATCAAAAGAACGTTTGGTCTTGATATAGCGTGCTTGTGAACTTTGTCCGAAAGCGATGCCATTCATCACATTGTTTGATTTATTGTCTACCAATTCCAACTTGATGTGTTCCTGATCACGCCCTACTACTTTGCTGGTTCCATAATCATATACATTATGTGTACAAAAGATTGGTTTGTGGTTGTCCGGTCCGAAGGGATTGAACTTTTTCAGGTCGGCATGGAACTTCGGAGTGATATCCCGGAAGTCAATTTCTGCATCAATATCAATTACAGCACTGGTCTGTTCCGGCAAAATATGTTCTGTGACATAGGTTTCAAAACGACGGGTGAATTCTTCCACATTTTCCACTTTCATGGATAGTCCTGCAGCATAAGTGTGTCCTCCAAAGTTTTCCAACAAGTCACGACAATGTTCGATAGCTTTGTAGACATCGAAACCTGATACGGAACGGGCGGAACCAGTTGCCAGATTATCTGTACGGGTTAATACAACTGCCGGGCGGTAATAAATCTCTGTAAGGCGTGAGGCTACGATACCGATAACACCTTTATGCCACGCTTCATTATAGATGACAATGGAACGCCGGTCTGCTAGTCCTTCCAAGTGGTCTACAATTTGGTTGGCCTCTTCGGTCATGGTCTTATCCAGATCTTTACGGGTTTCATTGTATTGGTTGATTTGGTTGGCTTTCTCCAATGCTGCCGAGAAGTCCTTTTCTATGAGCAGTTCCACCGCCTCTTTTCCGTTCTGTATACGTCCGGATGCGTTGATGCGCGGACCTATCTTGAATACGATATCACCTACGGTAATTTCTTTTTCTGATAATCCGCATACATCGATAATAGCTTTCAGACCTACACTGGGATTGGAATTCAACTGTTTTAAGCCGTGGTGTGTCAGCACTCGGTTTTCTCCCATGATAGGTACGATGTCTGATGCTACACTGACAGCAACCAAATCTAATAAAGGAGTTAGTTGATGAAATTCAATGCCATTATTCAAAGCGAAAGCCTGCATGAACTTGAAGCCTACACCACATCCCGAAAGATGATCGTAAGGATATGTATTGTCAGCCCGTTTGGCATTCAGAATAGCTACGGCTGGTGGCAATATATCATCAGGCACATGGTGGTCACAGATGATGAAATCGATACCTTTTTCTTTTGCATAAGCAATTTCCTCTACGGCTTTAATACCGCAATCTAACACAATAATGAGTTTTACACCTGTTTCACAGGCATAATCCACTCCTTTTACTGATACTCCGTAGCCCTCATTATATCGGTCGGGAATATAGTAGTCAATGTTCGAATAGAACTGCTGGAGAAATTTGTATACCAATGCTACAGCTGTTGTACCGTCTACATCATAATCTCCATAAACCATGATACGTTCTTTCCTGCCCATAGCTTGATTAAGCCGTTCTACAGCAATGCTCATATCCTTCATCAGGAATGGGTCGTGTAGCTCGTTAAGCTGGGGGCGGAAAAATCTTTTAGCCTCTGCTGCTGAGGTTATACCTCTTTCCAGCAACAACTTACAAAGAATCGGGCTGATCCCTGTTTCTTTGGCTAATGCTTTAGCTGCTTCTGTCTGTTCTTGGCTTGGAGGTTGATAATTCCATTTGTGATTCATTTTATATATTGTTTTTTCTTTTTTCTGCTCTCGGAGACGGGATAATACCATTTTCTGGTTATACTTACCCAATCAATCCGTAAAGTTAGGAAAAAACAAATAAAAAAACCGCTAATTCCATATATATTTTATGGAATTAGCGGTAAAGTATTGTATAGTAGCGGATTATTTGATACCTAATTTTTTAGCAATTTCTTTAGGCAGTGCATTTTTATTGACTACGATATTCATGGTTTTGTAACGGACGAATGCTTTAGAGGCATACCATAAGCCATCGTATTTTCCGGCTTTTCCCCAAGAATTCTTTACCATATAATAGTCGTTTCCTTCTTGATCCTTAGCTATACCGTAAATCAACATACCATGATCATCGGTTGTTTCCCAATTGTCATAAGCTTCCTGGCGTTCTTCTTGTGTACACCATTTCTGAGGTTGTGGTTTGGTGTTCAGTTTCTTTTCTTCCGGTTTCATTTTCAACCAATGAGCCATGTCTGATCCACTTAGTTCTTGTACTTTTTCCGTATCGGGCATAACAGCTACGCCGTCACGTGTAAAGCCTTGTTCACTGACATCAGATCCCCATGCGATTGGATAGCCGTTATTAATGGCATTATCAAAAACCTGCATGAATTCATCAATGGGAAGGTTGTATGATTGCCCCCAACGCCAGTTGTCTTGAATTTCAAGAACAAATGGTTCGTAGAACGGATGGTGGGTGTACGAGGTCAATGAAATGTAATCATTTGGATTCAATCCTGTTGATTCGAAGAATGAATGGGGAGTGTATTCTTTTCCTTTATAAGTGAATTTTTCAGGGCATTTACCTAAATAGATATCATGAATAGCGGCAATGGCCTTTTTCCATAATGGATTATGGTTATTATCTGTCTGGAGTTTGCGTAATTTTCCTTTGGCTATTGCTGCTACTACAGCATCCGATACGGCTGTAAGTTCTGTATGGTTACTTAATGTATCACCATACATGACTCCCGGACGCATAACTTCTTCGGGTACCAGACCAAATTTTTTCATTCCATAGATAACGTCATAGAATGATCCTCCTTGGGAAAAAGATACATCTCCGTGAGTACGTACGGCGGCATCGGCTCGATCCAAATAAGTTTGGTGTACGATGTACATTTCAGAAAAGTCGTATTCTCCTTTTCCCATACGAAGTAATTCTGATTCTAGAAAAGCCATACTGGAATAGCACCAGCAAGTACCGGCACGGCTTTGGTTCTTGACAGAAGTAATAGGCAGTTCTTTTACTGTAGTGAATACAAACCCTTCTTCCTTTGGCTCTTCTTTTTGTGCATCTTGTGCAAAGAGGCTTATACTGCATAAACCTAATGCTGCTAATAATGTAAATCTTTTCATTTTAGAAATAATAGTTTTGTTTGTTATGTTACTCATTCATGATAGTTTCTACTTCTTCGATAGTGATAGGGATGCGTTTCTCGCCAGTGAAACGGGAGCCTTCCGAAGTAATCAGAATATCGTCTTCCAGGCGGATGCCTCCAAAATCTTTGAATTTTTCAATGGCATCAAAGTTCAGGAAGTCTGTATGCATTTTCTCAGCTTTCCATTTGTCAATCAATGCTGGAATAAAATAGCAGCCCGGTTCATCGGTAATCACAAAGCCTTCCTGTAAGCGACGTCCCATGCGCAGGGAGGCTAGCCCGAACTGGGAAGAAGGACGGATTTCATCGTCATATCCTACGTAAATTTGTCCCAGGTCTTCCATGTCATGTACATCCAATCCCATCATATGACCTAATCCATGGGGCAGGAATAAAGCGTGTGCACCAGCGGCAACAGCTTCTTCCACATTGCCCTTCATGAGCCCCAGGTCTTTTAATCCTTGAACCAGCACTTTGCAGACTTCTAAGTGTACAGACATATAGGTTATACCTGGACGAGTAATTTCCAATGCTTTATCATGGCAAGCCAATACAATATTATACACATCTTTTTGCCGTCCTTCAAATTTGCCTCCCACAGGTACGGTACGGGTATGGTCAGAACAATAATTTGTCACTCTTTCAGCTCCGGCATCTGTCAGCATCATGCGTCCTGGTTCTAATATATGGCTATGGTCATGATTATGTAATGTTTCCCCATGTTGGGTCAGGATAGTGGCAAATGAAGTCATGCTTCCATAAGAAGCGGCGATGCCATCCAGTACTCCGGCGATATATTGTTCCTTTATTCCAGGTTTACATAGACGCATAGCGGCTGTGTGCATTTCATAACCGATATTACATGCCAAATCGATTTCTGCTATTTCGCAAGCTTCTTTTACAGAACGTAAATCAACTACAGCTTTTATCAATTCTACAGAAGCGTATTTCTTTACTATAGCGGCACGGATACCGGTTAAGTCTTCCAAGAGCATCATATTATCGAATCGGTAGGGAGGAAGGAAATGTACTTTTCTACCTTGCGCGATAGCTTTTCCTACCACCTCTTTTAGCTGGGAGAAGGGAAAACTTTTCTGAATACCTACTTGTGCAGCCAACTCTTTCACACTGGGTTGGGGCCCCATCCAGATAATGTCGTCCATATCTACATCATTTCCGAAGAAATAATCCTCTCCTGCTTCTATATCTATTACACCTGCATATCCGGGGTGAGAATGACCGAAGAAGTAGAGGAATGAACTGTCCTGACGGAATTTATATGTGTTATCCGGATAGTTTGCCGGAGCTTCATTATTACCTAGTATAAGGATAATACCGTTTTGCACTTTGTTTCTAAGTGCCTGACGGCGTCTTTGATAAGTTGCGGAATCAAACATGGCTAACTTTATTTTAATTGAAAATTTATTGAACTGTGTTGCAAATGTAATAATTATAATCTTAAAAGTACTATTTGCTTATTTGATTTTTTAATCGATTTCGGCTTTATTTTTATCATTTGTCAATCTTGCTTTTCTAATTTCACAGGTTTCTCTTATTTTTCCTTGATAAGTTGCCATTCAGTAATTTATACTGCTAGGAGAATTTGATTGATATTTATGATGGAATGCAATTATTTAATAAATATAAAAGATACGGCTAAATACTTTGAAAAGGTTAACTTTGCAGTGAACTCTTTCAAGGATAGATTTGTTCCTCAACATTGATTATGAAAATAGATGATAAAACAGGGCTGGTACTGGAAGGCGGAGGTATGCGCGGAGTTTTTACCTGCGGGGTATTAGACTATATGATGGATAAGAAGGTTTGGTTTCCGTATGGGGTAGGAGTTTCTGCCGGAGCGTGCAATGGTCTTTCATATATGTCTCGCCAGCGTGGTAGAGCTAAGTTTAGTAATATTGATTTATTGGAGAAATATCATTATATCGGCATAAAGCATTTATGGCGTAAGCACAGTATTCTTGATCAGGAATTGCTTTATGAACATTTTCCTAAGGAAATTCTTCCTTATGATTATAAAACATATGCTGAAAATCCTGCTCGTTTTGAAATGGTGACTACTAATTGCATTACAGGTAGGGCGTGTTATTTGGAAGAGAAACATGATCCTCGACGTATTATTGCCATAGCTAAGGCGTCCAGCAGTCTTCCTTATGTTTGTCCTATAGCTTATGTAGATGGTGAGCCGATGCTGGATGGGGGAATTGTGGATTCTATTCCTGTGTTGCGTGCTATTGAACAAGGATTTGATAAAAATGTAGTGGTACTTACCCGTAATCGGGGATATCGCAAAAAAGGAAAGGATATGAAAATTCCTCATTTTATCTATAAAAAATACCCTCGTTTGCGCGTGGTTTTAAGTAAACGTTGTCGTATTTACAACGAACAGCTTGATTTGGTAGAGCAATTGGAAGACAAGGGCAGGATTGTGGTAATTCGTCCTGAAAAGCCGATGGAAGTGGACCGTATTGAAACAGATATAAAGAAACTGACCGATTTATATGAGGAAGGGTATGCCTGTGCAAAAAAAATGTTCGAAGAAAAACGAATACTTCAAAAATAAACTTTTGGCCAAAAGAATGTTTTTTATACATGGGGATATTGGAGGAATGGGGGGATCATTCTTGTTATATGGGGTAGATGAGGTTCTACCGCATATAACAAGAATGAATGCTCTTTCCTTTTGGAAAGAAAGATAATATATTAATAATATAAATGTGACGGTACAGTTAATACTTGCTCGGTATAAACTTGCTCGACGGTCGGATAATCTATAGTGAATGTCTTTTTTAAATCCTCAAAAAAAGCCATGAGGACTATGGGGGAAGTCCTGGAAGAAGGTATATATTCAGAGATTATAAATGTTCTTTTGGGTTGCTCTGGAAGAGTTAGATCAAATGAGATGATATGTCTTGTACCCCATTGCTCATTTTCTATTTCATTGGATTTTCTTTCAAAACTACCTTCTATAGCCTTGTCTCCAAACTTTTCTTGATAAACCAGTACTTTGCCTCTTGCAATTTCTGCATCCGTGTAGATAAATTTGTATCCTCCTCCTATCTTTACTGGTATTGTAGCTAATGCTTTTTCTTTAATTGTTTGTTTTTCAGAGTCTTTTAAGTCTCCTGTAAGAAGTATATCCTGTTTGCTTACAATGTAATTATCGGTGTAATAGTCTACTATTACATGAATGTCAAGTGTGTTTCCTGATTGATCTCTTACAGTAATAATCGCTTCACCTAATGCTAATACTTTTATGGATATGTCGCAAGAAGAAATCATTTTGGTTTCTATAATTTCCGGTTTATCGCAGCTTATTTCATAATTCCCGTCTCCCCCTTGCAAAGGAAAAGAGTATGTCTGATTATTAGGATAGTTTAATTTTATATTTGCTGTTTCTCTATTTTTTAAGGAGATGGGAGCAAGTTCATCATTGCTGCACGATGAAATTACTAAAGAGCAAAGGAAAATAAGCACTGTGGCTAGCATACTGTTAAGTCTCATAGTTTGATCTTGTTTTATGTTCTACATAATTTAAATGAAGGATTAGATGATTTACTGCTTGGCAATTAGAAATTTATTTTTTTTTCTTGAGTTTGTCCAGGCTGTGGATAAAATGTGGGAATACAAAATGAAAAATCCCTCTTTCTTCTAAAGAAAAAGAGGGATTATAGTTGAGTTTCTTGTTTCTGATTTTTATTTGGCGAAACTTACCGCACGTGTTTCGCGGATGACTGTAATCTTCACTTGTCCCGGATAAGTCATTTCGTCTTGAATCTTTTTCGCAATTTCACCGGATAAACTTTCAGTCTGTTTGTCGTCAATCTTGTCGGCACCTACAATCACACGTAATTCGCGGCCAGCTTGGATAGCATAGGTTTTTGTTACCCCTGGATAAGACATGGCTAATTGTTCTAGATCGTTCAAACGCTTGATATAAGCTTCTACGATTTCACGGCGAGCGCCTGGACGTGCGCCTGAAATGGCATCACATACCTGTACGATGGGAGCCAGCAGGCTAGTCATTTCAGTTTCGTCATGGTGAGCACCGATAGCATTACATATGTCTGGTTTCTCTTTATATTTTTCAGCTATCTTCATGCCTAACAATGCGTGCGGCAATTCCGGTTCTTCATCAGGTACTTTACCTATATCATGCAGTAATCCAGCACGTTTTGCTTTTTTAGGATTCAAACCTAGTTCAGAAGCCATCACAGCGCAAAGATTGGCTGTTTCACGAGCATGTTGTAGAAGGTTCTGACCGTATGAGGACCGATATTTCATCTTACCGATAATACGGATCAATTCAGGGTGCAGGCCATGAATACCTAAATCAATAGTGGTACGTTTACCGGTTTCAATAATTTCTTCTTCTACCTGTTTGCGTACTTTAGCTACCACTTCTTCAATGCGTGCCGGGTGGATACGTCCATCTGTAACCAGTTGGTGTAATGCTAAGCGGGCAATTTCGCGGCGTACAGGGTCAAACGCTGAAAGTACAATAGCCTCGGGTGTGTCATCTACAACGATTTCGACACCGGTTGCTGCTTCTAAAGCCCGGATATTACGCCCTTCACGGCCGATGATGCGTCCCTTTATTTCGTCCGATTCAATATGGAATACGGTTACAGAGTTTTCGATAGCAGTTTCTGTGGCTACTCGTTGGATAGACTGGATAACGATACGTTTAGCTTCTTTATTAGCTGTTAATTTGGCATCGTCCATAATGTCGTTAATATAGGAAGCAGCCTGTGTTTTCGCTTCTTCTTTCAAAGATTCAATCAGGCGTTCTTTGGCCTCCTCAGCAGAAAGACCGGAAAGAGCTTCCAGTTTTTCACGTTCTTGCATTTGTAATTTATCCAGTTCATCCTTTTCTTGTCTATGATGACAATTTGAGCTTCTAGATTTTCTTTGATAGCTTCCGCTTCTGTACGTTTGCGTTGAACCTCTTCCTGTTTTTGGTTCAACATCAGTTCGCGTTGTTTTAATTTATTTTCGGCTTGCTGAATCTTTTGGTTACGTAGGGCGACTTCTTTTTCCAGATCAGCTTTTTTGTTCAGGAATTTTTCTTTTACTTCCAAAAGCTTGTTCTTTTTAATTACTTCAGCTTCCGTCTGTGCCTCTTTGATGATGATGTCATACTTAGATTTCAGGCCATATCTGAAAAGCATGTATGATAGGCCACCACCTACAGCGAAACACACAATTGCTATTATTACCGTTGTTATCATTGTTATTAATTTATATATAAATAAAAAACGCACAATCTATCTGTTAAGAACCCTTCTCTTAACAGTATAGCTGTGCGTGAATATCTTCAATTCTAAACGATTACTCTCTGTTACTGATTTGTTTTTCTATCTCTTTGGTCAGCTCCTTCAATTTTTCCTGATAAGGTGCAGTATTATTCCTGTCTTTCATAGAAATATTTTCAAAAGCTAACTCCAGCGCAGCCATTGCCCAATGCCTTGCGGGGCTGAAATCAGGGTAATAACTACGGTATTTGTTTAGTTTATTGTCAATCTGTTTGGCAGCGTCCCTGTATAACTGTTCATCTTCACGACGGATGGTCATCGGGTATCGTTCGTTGTCAATCAGTAGATGTATCTTCATCATATCGTCCATAATACTATCGTTTTATTGTCCAACTTTTTTTATTCGTTTAATAAAGCGATGCATTTGTCGACCTCACGCACAAGCCTTGACAACCGTTGTTTTGTATCATTGATGTCTTTATCATGAATACTGATTGTCCTCGCCATTTTCAAATTGGTATACCTTACTTCTAATTCTTTCCGGCTATTTTCCAATCGTCTTACCTCCTCGTTTTTTTCAGTGAGAAGTTGCTTTAACTGTGCATTTTCATGTTTCAATTCATCATGCAAATACATAAAATGCCTCAGTCTTGCCTCGAAAGTATTTAATAGCTTTTTGTCTTCTTCAGTCATTTTATACCAAAATTGTACACAAATATAAAGGATTGGAAGCAAACACGAAAATATTTCGTCCTAAATTTATCGTTTGTCGTTTAAAAAACTTTTTTAACGTCTTTATTAGCTGTTTTTCCCGTGCTGTTCGAATATGATCTTTTTACTATTACATATGTCTGTTGAGGATTGTCTATCGTTTTAATGTTTTATAGGACAAGATGTGCCAGGTAGTACCGATTGCAATAATCAGAAACAGGATTCTTGCCCAAATGTAGGGTAGTGTCCAGATGGCGCAATAGCTTAGGGTAATCCATATTAATGATACGGAAATGATTTTGGCATGTAAAGGTATTGCTTTATGCTCGCGGAAATTGCGGATGTAGCTTCCTAAATATTTTTGTTGGATGAGCCAATGATACCAGCGTGGTGAACTGCGGAAATACATGGCGGCTGTCAGTAATAAAAAGGGGGTGGTAGGCAGTAAAGGAAGAAATATGCCGATAATGCCTAGTATGAGTGAGGTTGTTCCTACAATGGTATATAGTATTTTCATAGGTGCAAATATAGACCAAAAAACAAAAAAATACAGTGTCCTTTTTATATTATTCTTTTTTATGGTGTATCTTTGCGTCCTGTAGCACCGAGGTGACATTAGGTGTGAGTTCTTTCTTATTATAATTAAATGCTATGTATACAGTAATTAAACGAATGGAAATTTCAGCTTCCCATAGCTTGAAGCTGTCGTATAGAAGTAAATGTGAGAATTTGCACGGTCACAATTGGATTATTACCGTTTATTGTCGTTCCGAGGTTTTGAACGAGGATGGTATGGTGGTGGATTTCACGCATATCAAGGAAACGGTGATGGGGCGTTTGGATCACCGGAATTTGAATGAGGTTGTTTCTTTTAATCCTACAGCTGAAAATATTGCACGCTGGGTATGTGAGCAAATTCCCACTTGTTTCAAGGTTGAAGTTCGCGAGTCAGAAGGAAATACCGTTATCTATGAGAAGGATTAATGAAATATTTTACAGCTTACAGGGGGAGGGGTATCATACTGGAATACCTGCCGTTTTTGTACGTTTTTCCGGGTGCAATTTGAGATGTCCTTTTTGCGATACTCAGCATGAAGAAGGTACATTGATGAGTGATGAGGATATTGTGATGGAAGTGGCAAAATATTCGACCCAGATAGTAATACTGACTGGTGGTGAGCCAGGATTGTGGATTGATGAAAAGTTAGTTGATGCATTGCATCATGAAGGGAAGTATGTTTGTATTGAGACAAACGGCACTTGTCTGCTGCCTGAAAATATAGATTGGGTTACTTGTTCCCCTAAAGAAGGGGCGAAAATAAATCTAGATCGTATAGATGAGGTGAAAGTGGTTTATGTGGGACAAGATGTTTCTGCTTATTTGGATTTGTCTGCCAGTCATTATTTTTTGCAGCCTTGTTCTTGTGCTAATACAGAAGAAGTGATTGCTTACATTTTGCAACATCCAGAGTGGCGGTTGAGCCTACAAACTCATAAACTTTTGCAAATTCCTTAAGAAAGTAGAAGATATAAAAAAAGATTATCCAATGGCGTGGCATATATACAAACCTATTTATGAAAAAATATTGTTCATTATTCGTTTAATAGGCCTAACTCATTGAACATGACCCGGTATATTGCTGATTTTTTTTCAATGGGCAACGGGTAGGCACGGCTGGACGAAGGCATTCTGTATAATCGCATTGTCCGGTCTTCGAATTCGAAAGGTTCACTGGTTCCTACAACGGGTTCTTTTACCTTTATTTGTTCACGAATAATATCCGTTGCTTTTTGTCCTGTGGTTACAATGGCCTTGCACATTGGAATCTGCTTCAGTAGCAAACTGATATCTGTCTGTTCTACAACTTCCAGAAATTTGTCTGAGGCATTGTCCTGTAAACGGCGAACAGCTGAAGCGGTATCATAAAGTGCGATGCCTTTTTTGTTCAAAAGATCAATAATACGTTCCTTGTCAAATACTTTTTTGTCAGGATTCAGAAAGTGGTCTTTGTTTTGGAAAAATATTATTCCAAAAATACGCCACATATCATTTTGCAGATTGGGATAAAAGAATTCCATGCTCCATCGTTTCTTTTGTGGAGGAAAACTGCCTAACATCAGTAGTTTGGCGTTAACCGGTAAAAAAGGCTCTAATGGATGTTCTTCTATATTTAATAAGGATTTCATAAAATCTTTAATGATTATTCTTTTGGCTTTGGTTCTTTTTTAGCCAGTAATACAATGTTATACACATATTCCGTCATCCAGTTTTCAGAATATCCTAAGGCTTGTTTGTATTTACGGATGGCAACACAGGTCTTGTGTACGCTTTCGTCTTTCCAGTCGGTCTTGGTCATGATATCATGAATTGTTTTCTCGGTCATGTTACGTAACATTTTTTTCATTACGCTGGGCATACGGAATTTCCATTGCATCAAATTACCTATCAGCATCATCAAGTCATTGCTGAATCCTTGGAACATAAAAAGATAAGTCTTGACATCATTTACATTCTTGCAATTCTTTTTTATAGAACCGTCAATTTCTTTAAAGAAATCATCACTTAGCCCATAAAGTTCTACTAACATCTTTTTGCAGCGTGACTTCTCAGCAATTCCCAACTTGTTGTTTTGGGTCGGTATTTTAAGGGTGCGTTTGAAAACTGCCATGTCTGGCAAAAAATTAATATTTGTGATACCTATGTTGCAGGCCATTACAGACTGATAATATACACGGATTAGTGTCATGAAGTCTTCCATACCACCTATGCGGCTTGTTTCTTCTCCTTCTGTCTGTTTTTTACCAAATAATTTTGAAAATATGCTCATTGTGTTCTTAAATTATATTGTTTTCCTGTCTGCAAAGATAGCGATAAAAACTGAAACATTTTTGATTAAAATCCTTTTGTTTTACTATTTATCTTTTTATTGAATGGTTGATGCCGGGGGGATTGCTTTGTGTTACCAGCATTCCAAATCATTTTCAATATCTTTCATTCTGTCTTTGGTGAAAACTGGATTTTTGACCCCGTTACGTTTCTGAATTCGATAGTCTTCCAATAGACGGAATGCATATTTCCCTAGTAAAGTAATGGCTATCAAGTTACAGATAGTCATAAATCCCATTGCCATATCGGCCAGGCTCCATGCCAGTTCCAGACTGGCCAATGCCCCAAACATAACCATTCCTCCCACTGCTATACGATAAATGGGGATAGCCCATTTCCGATGAGTTATGTAACGTACATTGGCTTCACCGTAATAATAATTTCCCAAAATGCTGCTATAGGCGAAAAACAGAATTGCCACCGCCACATAAATAGTTCCGATGTTGCCTATTTCATTATTCAGTGCCATTTGAGTAAGTTTTATTCCATTGGCTTCTTTTGTGGAGGCTACTCCGCTGAAAAGAATGATGAAAGCAGTGCAGGTACATATGACAAGTGTATCGGTAAAAACTCCCAATGTCTGAATTAATCCTTGTTTTACAGGATGGGTAACATCGGCACTTGCCGCTACATTGGGTGCGGAACCCATACCGGCCTCATTGCTGAATAATCCACGTTTGATTCCTTGCATTAATGCCATGCCTATACCTCCGCTTAATGCCTGTTCCCAGCCAAAGGCATTCGCTATAATCAATTCAATAACTTCTGGCAAATGCTTTGCATTTACAATTACGATGAAAAGGGATAAAAAGATGTATCCCAATGCCATGACAGGAACAATAATGCTACTTACTTTAGCAATACGCTGAATGCCTCCGAAGATGATAATTAATGTGAGCGAGGTCAGTATCACTCCCATTAGGCTGGGAGGAATATTGAATGCTTCTTCGAAAGCGGCACAAATGGTATTGCTTTGTACTGAATTAAAAGCAAATCCAAAAGTAAAGATAAGCAAAAAGGCAAACAAAACTCCCATCCACGGCTGTTTTAATCCTTTTTTCATGTAATAAGCTGGTCCGCCAACGAAAGAATTATGTCCGTGTACTTTATATAATTGGGCCAATGTGGACTCAATAAAAGCGCTGCTGGCCCCAAAAAGAGCAATTACCCACATCCAGAAAACTGCACCCGGACCACCCAAAGTAATGGCGGTGGCGACTCCTGCCAAATTGCCTGTTCCTACGCGGCTAGCTATGGAAACGGCAAAAGCTTGAAAAGAGGAAATATGGTGTTCGCGACCTTCTGTCTTGCCTGTAGAATCACCTAATAGACGTATCATTTCTCTTATCATGCGGAATTGTACGAAATTTGTTTTAAAAGTAAACCAAAATGCACATCCTAACAGCATGATGATCAAAATATAAGTCCAAAGCACATCATTCACTCTGCTGATTAATAGGGTCAGTATATCCATTTTACTTATTCCTTGTTTAATTTAAAATAGAACTTATGTCCATGGAAAACAAGTTCCACTAGACCAAAACGGATAAAGTCTGCTAATAGTTCACAAGTTGTCTTGTGGTTTAACCTGCAAAGTTTGCAACATTGATTTAATGAAAGTTTTTCTTTTTCTTTCAAGACATCCAGTAACCGTTGCTCTCTTTCGGTAAATGTTACAAGTGCTCCTTCAGGTTTCTTGCTGTGTTGCCACATCTTTAGATGGACGGGAGTGGCCAGTATGTTTTCGTCTTTGATGCGGATATAGGCCCATGGCTTATTCGTTTCATCTAGGGCATATACAGGTTTAGAAACCGTTTCGTTAATACGTATTTCCAATACAGTCTTTCCTTCTACCTTGTAAGTCTGCGTTTCCAGTTCTACTTTGGGCTTGCAATACATGGTTGCTGCTGCTTCTATCATATATATTTCTTCGTCAGAGCGGACTCCTGCTATTTTGCCATTGTCCTTTACTCCTATTAACAGCCTGCCGCCCTCGGTATTGGCGAATGCGGAAAGGCTACGGGCTATTTTGCGTGCGTCCGAAATCTCGAATTTGAAATCCTGATGACAGTGTTCTCCCTCCGAGACAAGCTGTCGTATGTATTGTGTATCCGTTAATGCTTTCATTTCAATTGCAAAAATAGGAAAAATGAAACATATTGTGGGTATCGAATGATAAAAAAGCCGATATTAGTTTGTCTGTTATCAAGCTTTTTGCTTCATTTGCAGTGGAATAAAAATAATTAGCCTTTAAAATCTATGGGAATAAGAAAAAAATGTTTGATCATTACATTATTATGCTTTTCTAGTCTGATGCATGCAAGTGAATTCATGTTTAAACATTTGGAGGTGAAAGATGGTCTGTCAAACAATCAAGTCCTTGATATATTTAAAGATTCCGAAGGTTTTATGTGGTTTGCCACAGCTTCCGGTTTAAATCGGTATGACGGGTGCCAGATGACTTTGTTTCGTAGTAATAATGCTGATCCGGCTTCTTTACCTGATAATTATATCAAAAGCATACAAGAAGATTATAAAGGAAATTTATGGATTCTTACCGGTGTGGGTTATGTCATTTACAACTCGGAATCAGAAACATTTGATAGGGAGGTGCATGCATGGCTATGTGAAGTCGGTATTGACGGAACTCCAGCATTAGTATATATAGACCATAATAAAAATATGTGGTTTTATATAAAAGGAAAAGGCTGTTATTTGTACATTCCGGAATCTCAATTACTGTATCCGCTTTTGTTTGATACTCATCAGTTGCCAGAAGGTGATATTACGGACATTGTAGAATGTAGCAAGGGAATCTTGTTGGTATATAATACCGGAAGACTTGTTTGTTTGGATACTCGGACAAATGAGATTAAATGGCAGCAGGATGATTTGGTTGGGGAATTGGGAACTGACAAGCAGGGAATTTTCACTCTGTTTGTAGATCGTGATAATGATATATGGATGTACAGTCCGCTTGGAATATGGGTTTATAATCCGGAACAGGAAAAGTGGCTGTCTTGGCTGACAAATATTATCAAGCGTCGGTCTCATAACATGGTCCGTGCTGTATCACAGGATAAGCAGGGGCGTATATGGATAGGAACAGATCAGGATGGCATTGATATATTGGATAAGAAGACAGGGGAAGTGAGGCAGTTGCGGAACAAGGCAGGTGATGAACGTAGTTTGCAAAATAATACAGTAATGGTTCTATACGAGGATTCCAGTGAAACTATGTGGGTGGGGACTTATAAAAAAGGAATTTCCTATTTTAATGAGTGTGCTTTTAAATTTGGTGCAGAGTATATAGGAGATATTAGTTGCATTGAAGAAGACAAAGAGGGGTATGTGTGGCTGGGTACCAACGATGTCGGTATCATATATTGGAATTCCGTGACTGGCAACCGGGCTGCTTTTCCACAGAAAGGTACGGATAAACTCACTACTGATGCTATTGTTTGCATTTTGAAAGCCGGTGATGGGAAACTTTGGATTGGTACTTTTGGGGGAGGCTTGATTTGTTATGATAACGGTCGTATTATTCATTATAAAAAAAACATACCGGAACGGCAAAATTCTTTGGCTCATAATAATGTATTGGCTTTGGCTGAAGATAAGCAGGGGATTATATGGATAGGTACATTGGGTGGGGGAGTGCAGAGTTTGAATCCCAAGACGGGTTTGTTCACCACTTATAATACAACTTCGGCCGGCTTGATATCCGATTATGTTTCCTCTTTGTGTATGGGAAAAGAGGGCTCTTTGTGGATTGGTACCGCTCAGGGACTTTCGGAATTGGATATTGAAACTAAAAAAGTGGTTAATCTGGAAGGTACTAAATCTGGTAAGGAATATTTTTCAGATCAGAATATAAGTCAGGTGTATGAGGATAGCCGTGGATTGATATGGATTGGTACATGTGAGGGGCTGAATGTTTATAATCCCAAAACGGATGAACTGATTATATTAGGAGTGGAGCAAGGAGTGTCCAGCCCTATCATTTCTGGAATAGTAGAAGATGGTAATGAAAATATATGGGTGACTACAGCACGTGGAATAACTAATGTCATACCGGCAGTAGATTTAAAAACAGGGCGCTATATTTTTCATAGTTGTGTTTATGATGACAAAGATGGTTTGCAAAATAGTGGGTTCAACCTGCGTTCCATTAAAAAATTGTCTTCTGGAGAAATTCTTATGGGAGGGCTGTATGGTATTAACCGCTTCCGTCCGGATGATATAAAATACAATAAAAAACGTCCCAGCGTGATGTTTATCCGTTTGTTCTTGTTCAATGAAGAAGTAGGGGTGGGTGAGGAATATGAAGGCAGGGTGATTTTGGATAAGGCGTTGAACAAGGTAGATCAGATAAAATTGAGTTATGAACAGAATATGTTCAGTGTACAATTTGCTTCTGATAACTATATTTTGCCGGAAAAAACGGAGTATGCTTATAAACTGGAAGGTTTCAATGAGGGTTGGATGACTACTGCCTTTGGCAAAGTGACTTATACTAATCTAGCTCCCGGAATTTATATGCTGAAGGTGAAAGCAGTCAACAGTGACGGATATGGTGGAGATGAAGAAGCTTCATTGAAAATTGTTATCTATCCTCCTTTTTGGAGTTCCGTTTGGGCATATGTTGTTTATAGCCTTTTGTTGGTTGCTGTATTGATATTGGGACGCTATTGGATTCTGCGTGGAGAACGGGATAAATTTAAAAAACAGCAAATAAAGCAAGAAATAGAGAGGAATCAGGAGAAGGCAGATATGAAATTGAAGTTCTTCACTCATGTCGGCCACGAATTACGTACTTCGCTCACTCTTATTATCTCACCGTTGGAAACGCTGATGAAGGAATATCAATCGGATGCTGCTCTGATGGATAAATTAAATATAGTGCAACGCAATGCATTAAGGTTGTTGAATCTTGTAAATCAGTTGTTGGATTTTAGGAAAATTGATGTGAATGGATATTATTTAAGTCTGTCTGATGATGATATCATCTCTTGTATTCATACGATTTGTGATTCTTTTATCTCTTTGTCTGAAAAGAAAGATATTTCTCTCATTTTTCATTCAGCAGTTCCTTCGTTGAATATGTTGTTTGATGGGGATAAAATGAGGGAAGTGATGATGAATCTGCTTTCCAATGCTTTAAAATTTACTTGCAATGGTGGACGAGTTGATGTGTCTGTCGGTTTAGTGGAAGGACAGGATTCTCGGGAAATGCTGGAAATCAGAGTGGCTGATACAGGTGTCGGCATTAAAGAAGAAAACAGAGAACGCATTTTCGAACGTTTTTATCAAGTGGATAATCCGGATATGAATATCTCAGATGGCGGAGGTGGTCTGAGTATTGTACGTGATTTTGTCACACTTCACGATGGCACGGTGAACGTAATGGATAATACTCCTGTCGGTTGTGTTTTTGTTATTCATATCCCGGTAAAGCGTTCCGAGAGTAAACCGACGAAGATAGAACAGGTGCAAGTTACAGATAAGCCGGTAGAAGACATTTCCACACTTCAGATTCCGGAGTTTTATATGGCGTCTAATGCCGGGGAGGAATCGGAAGAAGAACCAAACCATATAATAACAATAGAAGGACTGGAGGAGGATATCCGAAGATTAGAATCTGGTAATACGGAAGAAATTGCAGAAGAAAAAAACATAGAAACAATCTCAGCCGTTGCTCCACAAAGAGCAACGGTGATTCAATTGATTGAGGGTGAGGATAATGAGATGATAACTCATATTATTCCACCGGAGGAGTTGCCGGAAATGGTGACTGCTGTTCCTGAAGAAAAAAGTGAACAGAAGTTGAAAACGGTTTGGAATCATGCTTATATTGATTTCAAACCTAGTGGGACTGCCATAACTTCGATGGATGAAAAACTGATAAATCATGCTGTGAAATATGTAGAAGACAATATTGCACGCAGTGATTTGTCTGTAGAAGAGTTAAGCAAGGAATTAGGGATGAGCCGCGTTCATTTATATAAAAAGTTATTGGCTATTACCGGTAAGACTCCTATCGAGTTTATTCGTATAATTCGTTTACAGCGGGCTGCCCAATTACTCCGTGGAAGTCAACAGAATATTTCAGAAATAGCCTATCAGGTGGGCTTTAATAATCCGAAATATTTCAGTCGGTATTTTAAGGAAGAATTTGGTATACTACCTTCGGCTTTTCAATATAGACAAGGCAGATAGTTCTCAATATTTTATAGTGTCATTTAAAGTGTGTATCGGAGTTTCGTCAACAGACATACGTTCTGTAACAGATTTTATCTATGAGTAAAAACAATTCCATTTTATTATTGTTTTTATTAGTAATAGTTATACATTAAAACCAATATAGAATGGAACATACAGTTATACATGACGAGAAAGTAGACCGTTTCGAAGTATTTGAATCGGGACAAATCGCCTATTTGCAATATGATGAAAAGAACGGAGTTTTGGATATCCTTCATACCATAGTTCCCCCACAGTTGGAAGGGCAGGGAATAGCTCAGGCTTTGACCGAGGCCGCTGTGAGATATGCTTCGGTTGTAGGGCTTAAAATACGTCCTACTTGTTCTTTTGCAAAAATGTTTTTTACCCGGCATACCCAATATAAAGACATGTTGGTGGAGTGAGAAATAAAATCAGACACGGATTGTATAAAATGCCGTGTCTGATTCGTTTTTAACTCTCTTATCTTTATATATATTTAATCACATTGTTTGTGGGTCATAATATCCAATACTAGTTTATCGGTTTCATTCATGCCTTGTGAACCAATTCTGGTCAGGTTGCGGATACTGCGGTCCACATCATTGTCAATGATACCTTCTACAGAAGATACACATTTATGTTCCATCGCTAATATAGCTGAAAATACAGCAGTAGAAACACCGCTGCTTAATTTCAGAGCACAACTGGGCTTGGCTCCGTCACAAATCATACCTGTCAGGTTAGCGATCATATTCTGTACGGCAAAAGTGATTTGCTCGTAAGTGCCTCCCATCAAATAAGTGATACCACAGCTGGAACCTGTTGCAGCCACTACACAGCCGCATAGTGCAGACAGACGTCCCAAGCTTTGTTTGATGTAAATCGCTGTCAGGTGGCTAAGTGTCAGTGCGCGGATCAATTCTTCTTCTGATTTATGGTTGTCTTCGGCATAGACTACTACCGGTAAAGTAGCTGTAATTCCTTGGTTCCCACTTCCTGAATTGCTCATGACAGGAATCATAGCTCCCGCCATACGTGCATCGCAAGCTGCCGAGGTATAAGAAAGGATGTGGGTAAATGTATTACTTCCCAATATTTGTTCTTCGCTTTTGCTGCTTTTCAGAATCTTGCCTAATTCGTGACCGTAGTTTCCTTTGAAAGAACGTTCTGCCGCTGCTTTGTTCAAACGTTTGGTCTCAAGAATAAAACGAATTTCATCCAATGGTGTGGTGGTGGCAAAATCGTACACTTTCCGCAAGTTCAACTCCGGTTCTTTTGCATCCTCATTGCAGGTGGAGGTAGTTTGTTTGTTTAGTAAAACTTGGTTGTTTAGGGCCACATATATAAAATTGGTATGCCCGCAAGCAATAATGGCCGTCGCTGTATCACCATCAGCTTCACAGATAATTTCGATATATAACTTTTCTTCTATATTCTCTTTCAGCCCGATAGAGATAGCTTGTGAGTCAATTAGTTTTTTACCCTCTGCTACGGCGTCAGGAGTGCTGTCTTTTAAGACTTCCAATTGATATTCGGATTTTCCGATTAATGCCCCTAAGGCGATAGCGATAGGTAGCCCAATCATTCCTGTTCCCGGGATGCCTACTCCCATGGCGTTCTTAAGAATATTGGCGCTGAGTAAAGCTTTAATCCTTTCAGGTCTTTTACCTAGTGTTTCTGTTGCTTTTGCTACACAAAGGGCTACGGCTATGGGTTCTGTGCACCCGATAGCCGGAACGACCTCGCGATTTATAAGGGCAATGATTTGCTCTCTTTCTGGTTTGGCGATCATAGTAGATAATTATTAAGGGGTCTTGCAAAAATCTTTTTGAAAGTGTGTCAAAACTCGAATAAAACTATCGTTTCGTTTGTCTTTTCCTTTTTGTTGATTTTCAGAATATTTTTCATTAAAGAATATTCTGAAAGAATAAAATGATAGGTTTATTTAGTTTTGACACTCCTTCGACTTTTGACACACTTTGGTTATTTTTTATAGTTTTGTAATCCGGTCTGGAGGAAATCAACATATTTGTCTATATCCTCATCATATGAATATGATTTATTCAATGGTTTTCCCTCATTGTCAATCAATACATAGAAAGGTTGTGCATTGGCACCGAATTTAGAGCGTTGCAGGTAACTCCATTTATCACCGATCGTGCGTAGTGTACGTTCCTTACCGTTCTCCATCACTTTGATGTGTTCGGGCAATGGAGTTTTGTTATCAACGAACAATGTAATCAGTACATAGTCCTCAGTCATCAACTTGTTTACTTTCGGATCAGTCCATACAGCAGCTTCCATTTTACGGCAATTTACACATCCGTAACCTGTAAAGTCAAGCATTACCGGTTTTCCGGTACGTTTTGCATATTCCATACCGGCATCGTAGTCATCAAACTGCGCATGTACTTCATTGGTGTATAAGTTGAAGTCTTGTGTATTCATGGGAGGAGCAAATGCGCTGACAGCTTTCAAAGGAGCACCCCATAAGCCCGGTACCATATATACAGCAAATGCAAGTGAGATAAGAGCCATAAAAAAACGGGTAACACCTACTTTATCATCATCATCATCGTGAGGGAATTTGATCTTACCCAGCAAATAGAAGCCTAGCAAAGCGAAAATCACAATCCACAAAGCAAGGAATGTTTCACGGTCTAGAATTCCCCATCCATAAGCCAAGTCAGCAACCGACAGGAATTTCAAAGCAAATGCGAGCTCAAGGAAACCTAATACTACTTTAATTACATTCATCCAACCACCGGATTTAGGCATGGATTTCAGCCAAGACGGGAACATGGCAAACAGTGTGAATGGCAACGCTAATGCAAGAGCAAAACCTAACATGCCGATAGCAGGGGCAACTACACTACCTGTAGTGGAAACTTCTACCAACAAAAAGCCGATGATAGGACCTGTGCATGAGAATGAAACCAAAGATAGGGTGAATGCCATCAGGAAGATACTTAACAAACCACTGGTCTGTTCCGCTTTACTGTCTACTGCATTGCTCCATTTTGAAGGAAGAGTAAGTTCGAATGCTCCAAAGAAAGAGGCTGCAAACACAATTAGCATCAAGCAGAAGAATATGTTAAAAATAGCATTTGTGGAAAGTGCATTCAAGGCACTGGCACCGAATATCAAGGTTATGGCAAGACCTAATAATACATAGATCACTACGATAGAAGCACCATATGTCCATGCATCACGGATTCCTTTCTTTTTGTCTTTGCTACGTTTTAAAAAGAAACTTACCGTCATTGGGATGATAGGCCATACACAGGGCGTAAATAAGGCAAGTAATCCACCGATAAACCCGGCAAAGAAGATGTAAATCCATGAACGGTCTTGTTGTGATGTCGTTTCGCCAAATGCGTTCAGCTCTTGGATAACCGGAGTCCAATAATCTTGGACAGCAGTGTCATTGCCGATCAGGGCGGCAGTTGTAGCACTATCTGTTGCGGTAGTTGCAGTAGCTGTTTCCGCTACAGGAACTTCCGTTATGGCTGTTTCTGTTTTTGCGGGTTCAGTAGTCTTGCTTGTAGTGGCAGCGGCAACTCCTTTTCCGGAGAAAGAGAAAGAAACTTCAGTAGGAGGCAGACAGTTTTCATCGTTGCAGGCACCGAATTCCATATAACCTTCTATCATATAGGTAGCGCCCGTTATTTTTAGTTTCTGAATGAAAATGGCAGTGTTCTCAAAGTAACGTAATTTCATTTCAAACACCTTGTCGAAGTTTTCAATTTCTTTACCTTGTGGAGTGAGCTTTCCTACTAATTCTACTCCTTCTATCTTGTCTACGTTGAAAGTAGCGGAGATAGGACCTCCCGAAGGAAGATCAGTGGAATAAACGTGCCATCCGGCATCAATCTTACCAGTGAATACTATTTGTGCTTCCGTATCGGAAATCGTCTTTAACTCGGTTTTGAATTGTACCGGATCTTGAATCTGGGCAACTGCCGGAAGCAATGCCATAACGATTAAGAGGCAACTTAAAAAAAACTTCTTTTTCATTACGTATTATTTAAATTTGGATTAATGTTCATACCGCAAAGTAAGGGATAATATCTTAGATATGCCTCTTTATACCTATATTAATATCGGCAATTGCTGTTTTCAGAATAAAAAAAAGAGCAAAAAGATAACCTATTGCTCTTTTTGAAGTTCCATAACTTTGTTCCTATATTGGGAGGGAGTCATTCCCACTGAGGATTGGAAAAGGTTATAAAAGGTGGAAATGGAGTTAAATCCCAGCTCTGTAGAAATGGCTTTCAGCGGAGTTTCGTTATTGGGGTCGGATAATAGACGGATAGCTTCTTCAATACGGAAACGGTTTACATAATGAGTGAAGGATAGTTTGGATTGTTCATTGATGATACGTGATAGATAAGTACGGTTAGTTCCTAATATTTCTGCTACTTTGTCTTTTGTTATAAAATTGTCTTTGTAAATTTTTTCTTCTCTCATAATACGCTCTAATGTACGGAAAAGTTCTAAACTTTTCTCGTCGGTGAGTGAGGAGGAAGCATATTTTTCGGAAGTAGAAACCATGGAGGGGGCATTGGTTTCCAATTCTTTTATACGGCGATTCAGTTCCGTTTCTCTTTTGATTGCTTCTTGATTTTGCTTGACTATACTTAAATAAAGTTTGTTTTTACGGTGGTAGAGGTAATAAAGCAATCCTAGAACAATCACAATGATAATAAGAATAAATGTCTGTTGTTGTATACGCTGTTCTTTCTGCATTACATCCAGCTTGCTTTGTTTTATCAAATTTTCCTGCCGCTCAGAGTCGTATTTGAATCGCATTTCACTTAAATCTCTTTCTTTGTCCTTGTTGAAAAGACTGTCGTTTTCCAAACGGAATATTTTATAATATTTCAGTGCGTCATGATATTGGTGCAATTGCTCATAGCAGGTGGACAGATTTTCGTATAGTTCATTGCGATGGATGGCGTTGACGCGTGCATAAGAAATAGCTATTCCTTGTTTTAACAATAAAATAGCTTCTAGTTGTTTGTTTTGCTGCATTAGTATACGTGCATATCCCAAATGGGCATAGACAATAGAGGAAGTTTGTGCCGCCTGTTTGTCCTTCATGGCTTTTTTGTAATATTCCAAGGCCTGGGCATATTCACCCATATCATATAATATATTGCCAAAGAGATTGTAGGTATGGGCTTGGTCGTAGAAATCATTTTCCAGCATCAATGTTTCGGCTTCATGTATATATTTCATTGCTTCCTCATTCTGTTTCATTAAAAAATACATATAGGCAGAATTTACTGCACCGGAATAAATGATGTATGGATTACGCATACTGTGTCCTAATTCATAACATTCTAATGCGTATTTGATACCGGCTGTATCTTTTTTGAGGTAATAGATGTTTGCTAAATTGCCTAAAAGCAAAGCGTATTGTTGTTGGAAATTATTTTGTTGTGCCAATTGGATACCTTTATAAAGCCATCGTATGGCACGGTAATAATCGGTTTCAATATTTGCAGAGTAGAGTCCGAGACTACCATAGACGGAACAAAGGGTGGAGTCATTATTCAGTTTGGTTGCTAGTTCAAGAGAAAGGTTCAAGTTTTTTTTGGCTATTTTTTCCCGTCCGCTCATCATTTGTGCTTGTGCTTGGTAGATATATGAATAGAGTTGGAGTAGAGGATTTTTAGTCTTGTCCGCTACGTTTTTCATAATCTCGGCGTAAGTGATGGTTTTGGAATAATCTCCTTTATTTAAATAGTATTGGCATAGAAACTTTAATGCATCCCCGTTATCAGGTTCTTTCCTAATGATCTCCAACTGTTTCTCAAGGATGACGGGGCGCTTTTGTGCATGTACACAAAAGGATATTCCCAAAAGTAACAGTAAGAAAAGACATTTTAGTTTCATATGCTTTTTTTCGGTTGAGAGTGCAAATATAATAAAACCTTTAATTTTTCTTGTTCAAAAGTCTTGCATATTTAAAATAAAGTCGTACCTTTGCAACGCTTTCAACAAAAAGCACTTCTGAAAGGAAGTTTTGGAGAGGTGGCAGAGTGGTCGATTGCGGCGGTCTTGAAAACCGTTGTACCGCGAGGTACCCGGGGTTCGAATCCCTGTCTCTCCGCAATAAACGCTGAAAATCAGCAGATTGCAAAACAAACACCCAGTTAACAAGTACGATTGTTGGCTTCTCCATTATTTTTTGGATTAGCAACGAATTTAAATCCCCGACAGCTTTATCTCTGGCTATTTTAGCTGGATTTTTACCACAATTTGTATTAGGCTTGTTTGCCGGGGTCTATGTTGACAGATGGAATCGAAAGAAAACGATGTTTTATTCGGACTTGTTCATCGCGTTCTGTACCCTATGTCTTTTTATTGTGATAACCAAGGGTTATAAAGACCTTTCTTTTTTTTATCTATTGACTGCTTGTCGTTCAATAGGCAGTACGTTTCATGCACCTGCTTTACAGGCAAGCATCCCTCTACTGGTTCCCAAGCACCATCTTGTCAGGGTATCAGGTTTGTACCATTCCATTCAATCCTTCAGTGAGGTGATAGCCCCCGTTGTAGGGGCAAGCCTCGTTGTTTGGCTTCCCATACAGTATATTCTGCTCATAGATGTGATCGGAGCTGTTGCTGCTTGTCTGACCTTACTTTGTGTCCAGATTCCTTCTCTTCAAAAACGAAAGTTCTTCCAGATTTCAAAAAAGAACTGACGGAATGTTGGCATACCTTGCGGCGTACAATGGGCATTTTGCCTTTATTCGTATGCTTTACGCTGGTGACTTTTGTCCTTATGCCTGTTTTTACGTTATTTCCTTTTATGACGCTTCTGCATTTCAACGGAAACATTTTGCAAATGGGAGTTGTGGAAATGGGTTGGGGCTCAGGGGCATTGTTGGGCGGTTTAGTACTTGCCTGTAAGGCTTTGAAAAGCAAGCAAACATTAGTGATGCATACGGCTTATGTGATATTGGGATTGTATCTGATTAGCGCCAGTTATTTACCATCAAGCGCATTTATAGGTTTTGTTTGCCTAACATTTACAGGAGGCATAGCCTATTCCATTTACCATGCGCTTTTCATCGCTATTATTCAGCAGAACTTGGCTTCGGACATGCTTGGACGGACTTTTTCTCTCATCTTTAGTTTGAGTACCTTTCCATCAATGCTGGGTATCGTAGCTTCAGGATATTGGGTGGAAGCATGGGTTTCTTCAATCAAGCAGTTGGATAATTACGCATAGTATTATTTATTAAAGAATTATTATATGACAAAGAAAGAACACACTACGATTACAGAGTTATTTCAAGTTTTGGACTTGTTGGAAAGCCTGGACATGCAGTTTTGGTTGGATGGAGGCTGGGGAGTGGATGTCTTGTACGGACAGCAAACCCGCTTGCATAGAGATATTGACATTGATTTTGATGCCAATTATACAGACCAACTCCTTGATCTTTTGCAGGAGAGAGGATATCAAATTGAAACAAATTGGTTGCCCACCCGTGTGGAACTGTATAGCAAAGAATTAGGCTATATTGATATCCATCCTTTTGTCTTGAATGCGGACGGCACTTCCAAACAAGCCGACTTGGATGGAGGCTGGTATGAATTTCAACCGGACTATTTTGGAACAGCAGTCTTTGAAGGCAGAAGCATCCCTTGCATTTCTGCAAAAGGGCAACAAGTATTCCATTCGGGCTACGATTTAAGAGAGAAGGATATTCACGATTTATCTATAATTAAACTAATGTATAACAACAATGAGCCTAACAATTAGATAAGAACAAGAAAATGACAGAAAAACAAATTGTCTGGTATATCTTACTTACAGAAGTAAAGATAGACAGTGACACCCAGTCTGTCACATCCCTGAGTGTAGCTCCATTGGCAGTCTTGCCGGAATTCCAGCGTAAGGGAATTGGGGGGGGGGGGGGATGTTGATTCAGTAAGCCCATCAGAGGGCAGCACTTTTGGGTTACGGCACAGCAGTCGTATTGGGGCATAAAGAGTATTATCCTCGATTTGGCTATCGCAAGGCTATCGATTTAGGAATTGAATTTCCTTTCGAAGTCTCTCATGAATATTGCATGGTGGCTGAATTAATACCTGGAGCTACTGAGAATGTGAAAGGTATGGTTTGTTATCCAACTGACTTTAAATAGTTTAACAAGTAAAATTCATTATATAACTCGGACTGGGTATTTCAATTTCCCAGTCCGTATTCTGATAGTACTTATTCAATTGGAAGATTGTGTTGCTTCAAGAATGAAAGTTTATCCCAATACCCTCTTTGAAAGACGATTTTGTTATCTTTTACATGAAAAAAATCCGCATCCACGAAGTCCAAGAGAGTCTTTCCATTCCATGATAGCCCATTCGCCATCTTCAAAAATATTTTCCACCATACAAACCATTTTAGCAGTGGCAAATTCATTCACAAACATTTTGTAGATTGATTCTTTACCTATTATTGGTTCGTTTGCGACTTGATGATTTACTGCATTAGTAGCATACAGCTCTGCTATATGATAAGCATCTGCTTTGTTAAAGCAATCTATCCATTTTTCCAAAACTTCTTTAGGCTTCATTTTTTATAAATTCTTAGGATTTTGATTCTGTAATAAAAACAATCTGTTTGGATGCATAGATACTTGATTTTATTAATAATAGGCTATTCTATATTCTAAATCCTCTGGATTTTTGCTCTCTCTGCACCGAGTTACGTAGATTCTGCTGTAACTTTTCCCATTGTTCCTTAAACCATTGTACTATGGGTTGTCGGTTTATGGTCAGCATAAGCTTACCACTATCCATCGGATGTTTCTCAACCCTAAAAATATCATTCTTGATGTCAAATTTCCACCTGTGTTCTTCGGAATAAATTTTGCCACTACATTGTATGGATTCTTTCTTTGTCAAGAGGTTTTCTATCATGTCTTTGGTAAACCCGATAACAGCGCATAATTTTTCCATTCTCAACATCTCTTTGAACATGGGAAACCATTTGTGGGCTTTTTCAAGCAAGGTGCTCAATCGTGATATTTCCTTGTCTTTGGCTTCAAGTTCTTGATTATGTATTCTTTGAAGATTACGAATTTGTCTGCTATGCTGTTCCTGTATTTGTTGTATCTGAATTTTTAATTCATCAGTAGCTTTGTCCCGTTTGGTAATTTCCTGATGTAGCTGCTCGATGTGATGTTCCAGTTCTTTCAGCTTACCGCTTCCGAAAAGAGAACCTACACCGCTTGCTATGGCGGTAGCAGCATTGGTGGCTGTTTTCTTTAGTTTGTCCGTGCGTATCTCTGCTTTTACCTGTTTGAGTTCCTGTTCGGCAAGGCTTACTTGTTGTTCCTTGTGTCGCTTGGTTTCCTCTATACGTTACAGTTCGGCTTTCTGCTTCTCAATGATGAAATCATTTCGTTCCAGATGCTCTTTACCTGTGACAGCTTTTGCCTGTCCACGTTCCATCAGGAGAATATCGGAAGCAAGGGTCTGCATGGTTGCCATATCCTCGTCATTGAGCTTTCGGCTCTTTCCAGTTTCATGGTTCATCCAGTCGAATACGACATGAGCATGATAATTTGGTTTGAACCATCTGTTACCGACTTGGAAGCTCTCCTTGTCTTCTGCTTCCGGCTGACCGTTCAGCCAATGCCCTTCGTCTTTATGCAGGAAAATCTGTAGCGGAGTGATGCCCCAGCGTCTTTGGCACTCTTCACCGAATTTGCGTACATCAGCCAGTGTGGTGTCCGGTCTGATAAGCAATACTCCTTCACGGATGGGTGAGCATCCCGCCACCTTGATAATCTTTCCATTCTTTCCCTTGCGTTCCCTTTCCTTTTCCTGCATGGCACGTCCGGTCTTTTCCTTGACCATTTGCTTGATATTGTCATAATGAGTTCGCAGTTCGGGAGTGCCGAAGTCGGGATTTATCCACTGTTCGTTATCGGTGGAAAGTTCGGGAACGACATAGATTCTGGACTCCCCGATATTACGCATATACTCGGCAGTCCTTCGATTGTGTGCCTCGCTCGATGCGATGTTGCAAGGCTTGATATGTATGCTTGATTTTGTTGCCATAGCTTCTTTCCTTTGTTTACAATTGATTTACTTTGCTCGCTTTCGCAGAGGGGTTCTTAGGGGTAACCCATAAGCGGAGATTGCAAAGAGAGGGTCACTCTTTGCTCGGGGTTCTCAGGGGTGAAACGCCCTGAGTGGGTCATTAGGGCAAAGCCCTAATCCCCTCGGGAGAGCCCACAACTACGAAAGCGAAGCGTGTAGTTATAGTGGGCTATAACTGGAAGCCGTTCTTCTTTTCCGGTGATTGGCTGCGCACCCCTTTGGCGGACTGGAGCTGCCTTTTTCTTTCAATCTGTTTCTGTAAGTATTCGTTCAAGTCCTTGCATCCTCTGTAAATCTGCGAAGCGTCCCGGAGGTACCGCTCTCTGCCGTATTCCATGCGGATTTGCCGGAGTGCTTCCAGTCCTGCATGGTCGTTGTCGAAAAAGCAGTGGATGCGTTCGTAATTGCCCAACGGATAGAGAGCCTTGTTTACATTCGATACGGAGTTCAATACAATGTAGTCCTGCCCGTCCAATTCCGGATAATTTGGGCAGCTCTCTTGTCTCAATGTCAAAAAGGAGAGGTAGTCCATAAATCCCTCGAACACATAACAGGTATTCCTCGCTTTTCCCGACTGCCTGATGTGGGAGATTTCCTTTGGGGCGATGCAGCCCTTGAAATAGCGGTTGCGGATTTCATATCCACACGAACCATTGGGAAAGGCGATGGCAAAGTACCGCTTGCCGTTGTGAGTGAAACGTGCTTCACTACATTCTCTTTTCGCCAGTTTTATGTTAATTCCTCTACCTTGTAAGTAGGCAAGCAGGGCAGTAGATGACAGCGGAACAATCTCCAACTGTTGGAAGCTCGGCTCGGAAGAGTTTTGCTTTCCAAAAGAGAAAGATACCGGGCGCACGTGCGGTGTCTGCTCTGCTATCCGTTTCAAGATGTAAGGTACATGGTCGGTAGCGTACAGGTGTGCAGCCAGTTCTATGATACCACCACCTTTACCCAAACCGAAGTCATACCATTGTTCACGTTCGGTATTTACCTTGAACGAGGCTTCGGCTTCTTCCCTTAACGGTGATTTATACCACAGATTGACACCTTGTTGCTTGACGGGAGAATATCCTAAACTATGCAGATAATCCGCTATTCTGATTTGCTTGGCTGTCTGTATATCCATAAAATGATTGTTTTAGTAGTTGGTGAATTGGTTTATTTTTCTTTTTGCCCGTACCTTTTTAGGAAGTACGGTCTATAATCACTTCACTAAATTCTCGTATATATAGGATACGGTAATAAAGTGAAGTGATTTAGTCCCATTCCCCAAGCACTTCACTATATTCCTAATATATACACCCCGAGAATAAAGTGAAGTGATTGCAGGGAAATGGGCTAATAGTGGAAGTCAGGCATGAATGTGTATTTTCTGCCTGTCTCCTGCACTATCATCCGTTTGTTGCGGAGCATGGTGATGAGCGATACCGCCTTTTTATGGTTCAACTTTACACCCACTGACATATAGGTCTTGATTAAGGCATCTTCCAGTTCCTTGTAGCCGTATTCCTCTTTCAGCCCGAAAACGGCTTCCAATGCGATACGGTGCTGCTGCTCGGTGATATGCCTGTAAGGGTCGAACTTCTCTTCTTCGGGTCTTCCCGGCTTCTTTGTTTCAGGTTTGTATCCCTCAATGAGTTCGGGAAGGGCTTTGTCGTTGATACGGAATGCGAAAGGCTCAAAGTCCATTGCCCGGATGTGAATGGCTGAAACATGGCTGATGTCACCGTTGCCCTTGTCCTTTTCTACCTGCAATACGGTTTCCGCCTTGTTGTTCAACTCCGTACCAATGTGCCCTCTTGCGTTCTCATCCCCTTTGTTCTGATGCAGTATCGTATGGATATGTATCTGCCTGTCGTCCGTCCACTGCATCAGCTTGGATATGATGCGTGTTGATTCACTGGGGCTGTTGATGTCATACACCATATCCCGTATGCCGTCTATAATTACAAGACCGATTTCGGGTGTATTGTAAATAGCCTGTTCCACAATCCTGATACGCTGCTCAGGCGTGTATTTTCTTAAGGCAAGAAATTCAAGATTCTCATTGTCCCTATCATCTGGCAAACCAGCCATTCGCAAAATGCGCGTCATGACTTTCAGACAATGGTAAGGGCTTTGCTCTGTATCAACATAAAGCACTTTCCGCTTATCTTCAGGCAGTTCAGCCACATACCGCAGCACTGTGCCGTTCTTCAATGCAGCGGCTACGATAGCCGATACATTGAACGTTTTTTTACTTTTGGCTTTGCCGATGGATGCGCTGAAATTACCCAATGTCCCAATGACAGAATCATGTACTTTAAGGATTTCAGGTGCTTTCTCATAACTTTTCGACAGGCTCAAACGTGAGGCTTGCCAAAGGATTATGGCTTCTTCAGCCGATATTTCCTTAGTCTCTTTCATATAGTCCATAGCCATGCCTCCCGTTATTTCCGTCCTCCTGTTTTCTTTCCAGCCAGTTCAAGGGCAAGCTCAACATCCACGATAATCTTACGTCCTATCTGAGTGATTGCCTTGTCAATCTTTCCGCTTTTCTTGATACGGTTGGCGGTGGGTAGGCTGCACCAGAACAGTTTGGCTATGCCCAGTATTCCGTACACATATTTTCTTTCTGTGTCTGTAATGGGCTGTGGCTGCGTTTCCGTTTGACGGGAAGCGTGCTTACTTAGGAATATGAACTCTTCACCTGTCATCTGCCAGACGGGTTTTGATAATAATTCTTGAAGATTTTTCATCGTTCAATCTATTTAGTCGTTTAACAATCAGCCCTGCGCACTGGCTGTTATCTCTGTTCTCGAACGATGCAAAATTAGGTAGGGTTGTAAGTGGTAAGGATGTGGTTGATATAAATGGAATATCTTGTTATTTATCTGAATATCAGATAATAAAAATACCACTCAAAAATTTAATTTGAGTGGTAAAAGTGGTTGTTTCGTAAAATGTCAGGGCATATCACAGATTATCGGAATATACCATCCATTTCTTTGGCAAATTTCCGGTTGCTGTCACTGGGGAAATCGGAAACAGGCTCTTTGTACTTTGACTTGTAGTAGCTTTCCTCAATATCCAATATTTTCAGGATATTCCTCTTCCAATTCTCCCTGTCCTGTTTGGGCAGTTTTTCGCTCATCAGGAATATCAGATAGCAGGTACGTATTTTTTCTCTCGGTCTGATTTGGGGTTTGGTGTCGCTTGGTAGCAGGTTCATGCAGGTATAGAAATCATGTTCGGAAATATTCTCGAACTGTTCTCCCACGCAGGTTACATGAATGAGCGAAAGCAGTTCCATATTGAAATACTCAGTCTGTTTCGTTCCCAGCACTTCTTCCTGTATGTTGGGGGCATTTGGTTCTTGTTCGGCTGGCTCTTCCGGCTCGTTTGTTTCATCAAATACATATTTCGCCAATGTCTCTTTGAGGTGGCAGCCCAGCCGATAGATTTCATTGAAACGGCTTTTTGCATATTGCAGGGCTTTCTCTCTGGTCTGTTTTTGCAGATCGTAGAGTTCGGTCAGCTTGTTTTTTTTCTCCTCGTATTCATCTTTGCACCGTTCATATTCCATTTCCGCACGCTTTTCATCCTCTGCAGTGTGTTCCCGATAACCTATGGAATCGTATCGGTGGTATGCTTCGTTTAGCGGAGCATGGAGCTTGGTCGTCTTGTATTGCTGTTCTTCTATGGCTTCTTTATAGATTTCTGAAACTCGGAAGCAGATATTGTAAACGGTCTGTTCATCCGGCATACATCCTTTCTTGTAATAACTTATGTTTTCGCATACTTCCTTTTTCAGGCTATTCAGAATCAGTGTGTATTGCTCCTGTGGAAGATGAAACACCAGTTCAAGAATGGCTGTTTCAAGAACCGTTACATCATTGTAGTCCAGATAGAACTTGGTAATGAATTTCTGCTTTTCAAAAGAGAAACCTTTATTATCAAACCAGTCTTTATATATTCTGTTCAATTCTCCGTATCGGGGAATCAGCGTTGTAATTACATCTTTCATGGACGCAACTATTTTTTTTGAGTGTTATTGTCTTTGTCAAGGAAAGAGGCCAGTTCTTCTTCCACTTCTTCCACGCTGGGCAACGCTGATTTCAGTTTCTCGGGAATCGCTTTGCTCAATTGGTAATCGCTGATGCCGATGGGCTGGTCATAGCCTGTCAATGCGTATTGTGCCACAACTTCGTCTTTTTCCCTTGCATAGCAACAACCCGATAGTCTTGTTGTCATTCTCTCCCCCTCAGTTTATCATCCACCACGTTGATGTAAAAGTTGAGTTGTCCGGCATATTCCGGCTTGAATGGGGTAGCCTTTAATTCTACCACCACGATATATGCGTGCAACGGAATGGAATATAGAATCAGGTCGGCAAAGAAATCGCTGTTTCCGACTTGGAAGTGCTTCTGCCGGGCAACGAACGGGTCTTTGAGTAGGTAATTGGCAAGGTCGCTTTGTGGAGCCGGAAGTGTGGTCGTGAAATTGTTTACCTTGTTGTTGCTGATTTGTCGGCTATACAAATCACTGTCAATTTGCATTTTCAATACATTGCTGCTCCATCCCATTTCCACAGACTGCTTCATGTACCAGTAAGCTTAGACCTAAAGGTAGCGAACTGTCAAGTATAGTCATTTGGCTTGTCCAGTTTATTTTGGCTATAGGAGAGGTCAAGAAAACTTCTTCTATTTCCCTGATTCCCATCCTGTAAATGGCAGACACGGTTTTTCCCACATCTTCAAATTGCGCAGGAACTTCCTGCGTAATTGCTAATGATTGACAATCAATCGATTGTATTTGCGCAGTAAGTTCCTGCGTAAATTGCTTGTCATTCAGTTTTAATACTTCATTGGTCACACTCTGTATGGTTGGGACAGATAGGCTTGCATCCGTTTCTATGAAACTTTGCAACGCTCTTAAAGGATATGCTTTTTGCAAACTGGCACATATAGGTAAGGTTACGTTCGAATAGCCTTTCTTTTCAGGGTAATGCAGTCGGATAGCCTTTGCCAACTGCTTGATGATTTTGCTTCCCCATCCGTGCAGCTGCTGGTGATAGAGGATGTAATTGCCTACCTTCCAGTAATGGAACAGCATTTGTGCATTGGCTGCAACAATCAGCCTTACTTGTGCCTGTTCTATTTCCGAACCGACCGCTTGTATGAATGCATCAAAATTCGTTTTTCTCTGTTCGTTGTTATTTTCCATTGTTGCTCATATTGTTAACAAAGATAACTTTCTACAAATGGATAATCTGTCATTGGTAAATCTATGAAACTGTTTGATACTTTTATAGTTGATTAAACTTGTTCATTGCATTTTACCTTAATATCATCTGCTATGTCAATGTAAGGCTTTCATAGCTTTATAATCACTGTGCCCTGTCCATTTCATGACAACCTGTGCAGGAATACCGAGAGCCAGTGCATTACAGATGAATGTCCTTCTTCCTGCATGTGTGCTGAGTAATGCGTATTTCGGTGTAACTTCATCTATACGTTCAGTTCCTTTGTAGTAGGTTTCACGTATAGGTTCGTTAATTTCTGCCAGTTCTCCCAGTTCTTTCAGATAATCATTCATTTTCTTCAGACTATCTGCCGTTTTAACGGTGGTGACTTCTATATGGTCGGACTTGACATCACTTCTCTTTAGGTTACGAACATCTGAATAACGCAGACTGGTAAAGCAACAGAACAGGAAAACATCCCGGACACGTTCCAGATACTGTTTGTCTTTGGGTATCTGATAGTCTTTTAGTCTGTTCAACTCTTCCCATGTCAGGAAGATTACCTTCTTGGGGGTGGTTTTCAATTTCGGTTTGAACGTATCGTATGCTATATTCTGGTGATAGTCTTTCTTGAAGCTCCATCGCAGGAACCATTTGAGGAATCCCATTTGTTTACCGATGGTACTGTTTCTCATGTCTTTTTTGTCACGCAGGAAATTGATATACTCGTTCAATCCGAACTCATCGAAATATTCAAAGGTCACATCTTCCTTGAACTCCTTGAGGTGATTTTTAACGGCTGCAAACTTTTCGTATGTGGATTCAGTCCAGTTATTCTGATTGCCGCATTCTTTTACAAATTCATCGAACACCTCCCAAAAACTTATCTGTGCTTCTTCCTGCTGTTCTTCGTTGGCATTCTTCATCCGCAGGTTGAATGCATCCTTTAGTTGTTGGGTAGTTGGCATGGTTTCCTGTACCTCAAACTCCTTGAACACATTTTGAATTTCGGCATAGTATTTCAGCAGATCGGCATTGATTTCAGATGCACTTTGCTTTAATTTGTTGGTACACCCGTTCTTTACTCGCTGCTTGTCGGAATCCCATTTGGCTACATCGATGCGGTAACCCGTTGTAAACTCAATGCGCTGGCTTGCGTATATGACGCGCATACGGATGGGAACCACAACAGGTTCGTAAAACCCTTGCTCTCAACTTTCATTCCTGCGTATTCTTTAGGAACCTCAGGTGTTGGCTTGCTGTATGGCATCCCAACGGTGTTTGATGCGTAATTCCTGCACGGCATCACAAGCTAATTTTTGAATGTGAAAACGGTCTATAACGACCGGCTTTAGGAAATGCAGTCCGTACAATCTTGCGCATGGAGTCTGAAGAACAAGTGTTACCTCTTTAACAGCATAACGACTTTCCCTCGTCAATTCGTTTGCAGCACCAGCTATTACATCCTCTGATTTAGTCCCTGCCACGGCCTTCTGGAGGGGAACACTCTCTCGTACAGGCATCGTGGTTGGTCACAAGATTGTAAAGTTTACCGTTGGAGAGTGAGGTCTCGTCAATTTGCCAAATACGATCCCATATTCTCCGAAACAGCATCCATTCATCAGCGAGATAGCTGCTCCCACTTGCGATATCCACTGAGGACCTCCTTATACTGTTTCTCGATAGCCATGACAGTCTATATGATAGAATTCCTCAAGCGTACGGCGGGTTACCGGGGATGGTTCCATACGTTTCTTTTAAAAAGCTCCAAATTCTTTGGAGTATCAGGTCCCCATGGCACAACGTTGAGGTCGATGGGAATACTAAAGCTTTTGCCTGTGCTTAAGTCTGTCCAACGCCGACGTCATTCACAAAGTACCTTATGATCTCTATGGGAGGAAAGTCCGTCACATTTGCTTCACTTCAGCCTTTGGATCCAGATGTACGTCGTTGCTTAACTCTGGATAAATATTTTCATAAGAGCTAGATATGGAATCTCTTGAGAGGTTTGTTCAGCTCTTGAGAATAAGAAAAGTAATCCCAATATCTGCGCCGGCAACGCACAGGCTGGCCAGCATGTTCAAACCAATTATTTTTCATGTGCGAAGTAAGTAATGCTTCATGAGTATAAAAAAATAATCCCCCACTAAAATCTGAGCCTAAAAAGGACCAGCAAAAAAGTATTTGGCACCCTCGTTTATTCTTATCCTTACTAGATATTAAAACAGTATTAAATTATAAAAGATGTTTTAATTTTTTATCCTCTTTATTTCACTATCGACAGGATGATTTAGTAATAAATGTTGGGACTTTTTAGCTTTAATATATTTTTCCAATGCCATTTTATCCATTGTCATCGTGGTACTGTAACTTAAACCAGCCGAACAGAATAGTGAAATATTTTGAGAAATAATCCCAGTATCACAAGCTCCTACAATTAGCAACTGTTCAGGATTTCCGCTATTGAAGCGAGACAAGTCGGCGACCAGTATCAGACATGCACAGGGCTTCTGTTACAAAATTCTGTTGTCCGGCTGCGGCAGAACGATAATCACCTTTAGCAACAGGTTGTAACTGATGCTTTAGACGGCATCGTAAAAATAACACCCATCTTTCATACATACATATACGTCAACTTCCTGTACATTATTTTTGCCGATGGTGCGGTACGTTTGCCTTCTGACGGACGGTTTTATTCCGTTGGCTGCCCAAAAGCAGGTCGGATAAATCCTGATGCGTCAG
>VOFI01000954.1_pt1 | contig 148000 bp, 211 predicted proteins | sample 5384131 | NCBI WGS metagenome assembly VOFI01 (sample SAMN12384728, study PRJNA508395) | human gut metagenome | isolation source: healthy gut H | host: Homo sapiens | reverse complement strand
CAGCGGAGTCGTTTTGTGACAAATATGAATTGGATTCCTATTACAGCGTGGAGGCAGATAATGGGGAATGGCAGCAGGGATTTGACTGCTTTTTTGTCCCAGGTAGACATAGTTTATATCAAAACCGAGCAGCCTAAGAGGGAGAAATACATCCACAGATCCCTGGAGCTTGGAAAATATGTGATAAGTGATGCGCCTATGACAGAGAATAAGGAGAAGCTGAAGGACCTGTTTGCACTTGCAGCAGCTCGTCATGTACTCCTTGTGGAGAAAATAAATCTGGTGTATCTGCGGGCCTTTAACCAGCTTGTCTGGCAGACACACAGCGCCTTGGTGGGCGATATTGTGTGTGTGAAATGCTCTATTTCCCAGGACCATTTCGAAGGAGGAAGAAGTTTTTTCTGAAACTGCAGTTCTGCCTTTGTGTGCTATTATCAAGATACTGGGAAGGAAATTACCAGGAAGTGAATTCCAATGTGGTGAAGGACAGATCTGAAACTGCATTTACGATATGATTACCATGAAATATCAGGATGCTCTTGCTACAATCGAGATTGGCACCACAGTAGATGTGGAGGATGAGTTTGTTGTGATCGGTACGAAAGGCCGTGTGACCATCCCGGGAGATTGGTGGAATACAGGATATTTTGAGGCAAAGATAGACGATAGCAAGGGACTGAAGCGGTACTGCTTTAACTTCGAAGGCAATGGCCTCCGTTTTTTTTGCAGGAGCTGCTTATTATGATCAGTGATGAGAGAACGGAATGTACCAGACTTTTTAATGAGGAATCAGAGACTCTGGCAGACATTCTGGAAATCATAAACCAGAGAGGATAACCAATGACAGAGAAACAGGAACATCTGCTGCAGCTTTTTCGTGAGCTGGATGAGATCTGTAAAAAGAATAATCTGAGATATGTAATGGCGGGAGGAACAGCCATCGGTGTTGTGCGAAACGAGGGATTTATTCCCTGGGATGATGATGTGGACATCTATATGCCCAGAGATGACTGGAACAAACTGGTGGAAATTTCCGGATCCGTGCTTCCGGAGCACCGCGCCCTTCAGTGTGTGGATGTAGACCGTAGCTATACCAATACTTTTCCAAGGTATGTTGCTACGGACAGCTGCGCCCTTCACAAGCATCAGATTATCGGCAGGGACAGTGCCGGTGAGATCATCGACGTGCTCACCCTGGATCCCATTCCGCAGATGATAAGGAATATGAGAAATACAGAACTCATATGATGATCTACTCTGAGCTGGTAAATATGGTAGTTGTATATGGTGCCCGCTGGGAAATTCCGGTGACTGCCTATCTGCGCTGGCTTTTTTCCTATACATTTCTGGGGAAAGACCGCACATTGAAGAAATTGGAGAAGATCATGTTTTCTTATAAAGAAGAGGAGTGCAGCCGCTATGCCATGCGATGGGGAGGCTGTCCGTTTCTTTTTGACAAGGATATGATGTTCCCTGTAAAATATATGAACTTTGAGAACACAGAGGTAATGGTGCCGCACAGAATGAGTGATTATCTGATCTGGCATTACGGGGACGAATGGTCCTATATACCACCTCATGGGGAAAGAGAATCCCACGATGCGGTTACGGTAGAGGGAATTACCTATAAAGAGCTTCGGGATGATTATCTGCCGGGAATCCGCAAGGGCAGGCTTCGCAGAGATTCCATCTGGCGCAAGATATATTCTCTTGCAGGTGCGAAGCGGAACCACCGCCTTCAGTATAAGCGCAATCTTCTGCTGGCAAAAAAGTACGGTGATGGATCTGGAGGCGCGCATTTCAGAAAGCAGACACAGCCTGAAGGAATTGGTAGAAAAGCGTGACTTTTCCCAATTAAATGAAATCTTTACAAAATATTACCAGGTTCAGCTGAGCTCTGCGTTTATCGGCAGGGAGGATTTTGGCGGAATCTATGCTTTTATCATCCTGTTTTGCTGGAAGTCAGCGATGTGACTTTTTATGCAGCAATGCTGACGCTGGTTTATACAGAACGGATCGGGAAAGCATGGAGAATGCTGGTGGTGAAAGAGCAGACCGGTACATTCCCTTCTGAACTGGCCCAGTTGAAATCTGATATTGAACTGTTTCGAAGAGCAGTCTGCGATTATGAATTTAAGCGTTATCAGGAAGCAGAGGATACAATGGTGCCGCTGATGGAGCGGTATCCGGAAGTGCCAGGATTTGTGAAATTTAAGAGCCGTTTTCTTATGGAACGCGCCCGCAATGGAATTGATATGGTGGAAGCGGAGCTTTATATTGATGAGGCACTGCGGCTTTTCCCGGAGGACGGGTATTTCCTGAAGTACCAGGGAGAACTCCCCTGGATGAAGGCCAAATGTGCGGATGCTCTGGAAGTTTTGCAGATGCCCGTGAGAAAACAAATAATGGAATTACCCAACTGGAGTTGGATAAGTTTTTGAATCCTTATGGCAGGGGAGACGGTGAAGACTTGTCAGCAACTTCTGGATGTTGGACAGAAGGATGGGGCGATGAAGCTTATGGCTTTGTGGTACAGACTTCTGCCGGAGAATCCTTCTGTGCGGGAATATTATTATCTGGCCCGCGCAAGTGTTGCGAAAAAAGCGTTCTGAGGTGGAAGAACTGATCGGGGGAAATTCTAAAGCGCATTGATGCAGAGCGTGCAGAGAGCCCAGGTGAGAACAATGACATCCAGATTTATAAGCGTGCACTGACAAAAGGATGGGAGCGCCTGGGCTATCCAGGTGAGCTGGCAAGGGTTCGCACAGATCTGGTTTACACCAGTGAGGCGGATGATCTGGAATGGCTGGCAGAACGTGCCAAGGACGGACAGATCCGCAAGGAAAAACGAGCCCAGGTGTACAAGGTAATTGGAGATGTGAGAAGAAAACAGGGACAGACGGAGGCTGCGTTCCAGAACTATCTGGAGGCATTGCGGCAGAATGGAAGCGGTTTTGTGCGAACGGAGCTTTCCAGAATATTTCTCACAGATATGTATGAAGGAAGCAAGAGAGCAGCTGTATATGCAAAAAGCCGGAGATGCTTCTGAGTTTTTGAATCAGTGGCTTGGAAAGTATGGAAGTATAGAAGAGATACAGCAGCTTGTGAAAGAATGCTTGTGACACACATCTCGCAGAAAGCCTTTTTCAAACAGGCGTTGGTAACAGTGTGATCACTATGAACAGACAGATGGGGAGCAGACGTAGCTTGAACAGAGAAATAAAAGAAGTTGTAAAGCTTCTGGCCGAAATAGATAAAATATGTAAAAGAGAAGGAATTCCTTATTATCTGGGACCACAGCTTACTTTATGCTGTGTTACCGGGCAGGAGATCACCAGCCCTCATGCAGGTGTGGTCTATATGCGGACTGCGGATATGGAGCGCTTTCGTCTGGCTGTGGAGAAGGAGACTCCGGATGGCAGAATTGTAGAATCCATGAATAACAATAAGCATTTTTATGGGTTTTTCCTTCGCTATACAGATCTGGATACGTTGTGCTTCCGTCTGAATGAAGGCAGGAACTACAAATATCCGGGTATGGGAGTGGATATTCTGCCTCTGCGTGGAAAAACAGCGTTCCAGACTTGCTCATTTGTGGACAAGAGCCCAGGAAGTGGGATGGAATGAGCTGGCTGATTATTATGGAGACCGAAAAGGCAGGAAAAAGGCAATCTGCCGTTTTGTCATGAGGCTTCGCCTGGTCACAGGACGCGCCCGTCTGGGAAAAGGCCTTTACCGCATGCTTTGTAAAAGGATGAATGTGGAGGATACCCAGGAATATGTAGTTCGCCTGAAGAAAAAGGCAGTGTATTTTCCAAGGGAAATTTTCGATGAGACAGAAACAGTGGTGATCGATGGCAGGAAGTTTCCGGTGCCGGGAGATACTTATACGTATCTTCAGAAGTATTATGGGGAAGACTACCAGGAGAAGGTTCTGGATAATTATACAGTGAAGCTGTCGGAAATGGTCAGTGCCAGGATCCGATTCGAGGATTATTTTCAGGAAGTGGGAAGTCAGAAGAGCCTGATCCGGAAGCGCAGCCGTGCCCGACGGAAGCAGGGACATGCCAACCAGAAAAAGGAATATCTGAACTGGAGCTGGAATTATGTGAAATTCTGTGCATCCAAGATTGAACTGGAGAAATATTATCTGGATAACAAAGAGTATATTATAAATCTTTATAAGAATAAAGATTATCCGGCTTTGGAAAAAGTTTTTGTCCCATATACCAAGGCTATGGTGAAGAGCCTTAAGAATGACGAGGTGTTTATTCCGGATGAGGAGCTTCAGCATATTTATCTGGATATGTTGGGGGTAGCAGGAAGGACAAATCTGAAAAAAAAGGTGGAGAAATTCTGGAAATGAAAGTAACGGATTATATTGTTGAGTTTTTACAGAGAAAAGGGATTCATGATTTCTTTGGATACCAGGGAACCATGATCGCCCATCTGGTTGATTCTATAGAGAAAAATCCTCATACCAGAAGCCATTCCAGCTATCATGAGCAGGGAGCGGCTTTTGCAGCATGTGGATATGCCCAGGCGGGGAACGGTGTGCATGTGCTTATGCGACCAGCGGCCCGGTGCTGCGAATCTGATTTCAGGAATCGCAGACGCTTATTTCGATTCCCTTCCGGTTGTTTTTCTTACTGGTCAGTTGAATACTTATGAGTATTCCGGCATCCCAGGACTTCGGCAGCAGGGCTTTCAGGAGATTGATATTGTTGCCATGGCGAAGCCTGTGACCAAGTATGCAGTACAGATCCGGGAGGACGAGGATATTGTAAAAAGAACTGAATAAAGCTTATCATATTGCGAATTCTGGTCGGAAGGGCCGGTATTGATTGATCTTCCTATGAATATACAGCGGGGGATGTAAAAAATCCGGTTTATGACATAAGTCTGGATGAGATGGGATTTGGTGCAGCTTGCGAGAGCAGCATGGAAGCAACTGCAAACAGCTGCGGAGCAGCAGGCGTGGACATGGCAATGAAGCCGGACGACAGTGGAGTATTAGAGTCTGCAAAAATGGCAGACTGTGAAATATCAGCTTGTGCTGTTTCTGCAGCAGATGCAATCCGTGAAGCTCTGGATAAAGCACAGCGTCCAGTAATCATGTTAGGACATGGAGTCAGCGACAAAGCAGTTCGCGACCAGTTATTTACTCTGGCACGCCAGTGGAAAATACCAGTGATCACAAGCGTGTTGGAAATGTCAGCACTACCGTGGGACGATCCGCTGAATTTTGGATGCATCGGAGGCGCTTACGGACATCGCTATGCCAATATGATCGCCAATGCGAAAAGTGACTTGCTGATTTGTCTTGGCATTTCCCTTTTGCACCCGTCAGATTGGTACGAAAGTTCATGAGTTCGCGAAAAACGCGAAAATCATCCGAGTAGATATTGATAACTATAATTTGCAGCGAAATATTCACGAAAATGGAATTGATGAAATGAAATTCTGTGCAGATGCTGCAGAGGTGATTCAGGGCAATGGCAGAAAATGCGGAAAGTGCAGAATCTGATGGTTCGACGATTTATGATTTCAGTGAATGGCTGGCTGTGTGCGCCGATATAAAGAAATCTTTGCGCGCAGTAGATGATTCCATCCCAGAACGCTATCCGAATCGTATGATCGCAGATTTAAGCGACGCTCTTGCAGACACTTCCGCAGTAGCAGTTGACGTAGGACAGCATATGGTATGGAGTTACCAGTCCTTCCATAACCAGAAAGACCAGAAGCTTCTTTTCTCCGGCGGACACGGAGCAATGGGCTATGCTCTTCCAGCAGCAATCGGAGCTTATTACGCCACCGGAAAGCCAGTAGCCTGCATCTGCGGAGACGGTGCACTCCAGATGAATATCCAGGAACTGGAGTGGGTGAAGAGAGAGAATCTTCCTATTACCATGATGGTAATGAACAACCACGCCCTGGGAATGATCCGCCACCTCCAGCGCGACTACTTTGAGCAGGTCTATGCTGATACCTCAGAAGGCAGCGGCTTCTCGTCCTGCAACTTCGCAGAGGTAGCCAAAGCTTATGGAATCAGCAGTGCCTGTATGGAAGCCAATGAGGTTGTTGAAAAAGCGGCAGACTTTTTACATGGCACCGAAGCGCCGAAACTCCTTGAAATCCGCCTGGAGCCCGGCACCTTCGCTTATCCCAAGACCTGCCTTGGCGAACCCATCCACAACCAGCAGCCGTATATCCCGAAGGACGTCTACGACAGACTGATGGATTTATAAAAATAAATTTATAAGAACCGGGCTATTTTCAATAACACATTGAAAGTATGACCTGGTTCTTGTTATCATAGAGAATAACGAAATTGTTATTTAGTTGATTAAAAGTTCTTTAATGCGGACGCATTTGGACAATGTGTATTACTCACTCGCCGGCGCAACGCTCCAGCGAACTAATCGCTAACTGCGACTAATGCGTTCGGGAGAGCCCTCACGCATAAGTCTCCGTAAGCGCTGGATTTCGCTTACGCTAAGAGCGCGCCTGAAATGGCTCGCTGGAGTAATACACATTGCCCACATGCTGTGTGTCGGCTGAAACTGATGCTGTTTAGGAACTTTTAACAAGGAGGTGGTGGGAGTGATTGGTTTCCCGATACTTTCTTGGCAATGATAGATTAGGTAAAACTAATAAAGCTGCGAAGTATCAACCATCTAAATGGGATATCGAAGGCACATAAAATAATATGTCAAGTTTTTACTTGTAAAACAGCCCTAAAAATGTGCAAATACTTCATCGAAATTGTAAAAGCCGCTAATTTCGGGCAAAAACCCTATAAACTTTCGTTTGCGATACAGTATAGGGAAACCAGTCACTCCCCCCTCCCCACCTGTTGAAAGTTCTATGTACAAATAAGTCCCAGCCAGTACACAGCATTCGGGCAATGGTGATTGCTCTAGCGAGCCATTTCAGGCGCGGTTTTAGCGTAGGCGAAATCCACTGCTTACGGAGACTTAATCGTGAAGGCTCTCCTGAACGATTTAGTCGCAGTTAGCAGTTAGTTCGCTGGAGCGTTGCGCCGGCGAGTGAGCAATCACCATTGTCCGAATGCGTCCGCCTTTAACAACTTTCAACACACTAAATAGTAATAAAATATACAGAAAAGAGGACACCCCATGAGCAAAGTAACCATAATCACCGGCGGTACATCTGGAATCGGAAGAGGGATTGCGGAGAAAATTCTGGAAAATTCTGCGTTAGACGATATTTTATATGTAAGCTATGGACATAACACAGAGCAGGCGGAGGAATTTCTTCATGCACAAACAGAGGAAAATCAGAAAAAATCCGGTTGCTCCAGGCTGATATGTCATCCTATGATGAAATGATGAAATTTGTATCCCGGGTCAAAGAAGAAGCGAAGCCATGTAGACTGGCTGGTAAACAATGTAGGAATCAGCACCTATGCGAAATATGAAGACTACACCTTCAACGAATGGACCAAAATTGTGAATACCAACCTGTCTGTTCCGGTATTTCTGGTGAAAGAACTTCGCCCCATTATGAGCGAAGGCGGCAGCATTCTTTTTACAGGCTCCTACGCAGGACAGCAGGCTTATTCCTCATCCCTGGTGTATGGTGTCACCAAATCCGCCATTCATTTCCTTACCAAATCTCTGGTAAAAAGAACTGGAACCAAAGCAGATCCGGGTCAATGCCATTGCCCCGGATTCATTGAAACCAGCTGGCATAAGAACCGCACCCCGGAAAGTTATGAACGTATTAACCGTAAGATTGCGCTTCACCGCTTTGGCGAGATCTCAGAAGTGGCAGACATGGCATACGAAGTCCTGAAAAATGGCTATATGAATGGAAGCGTTGTAGACATTCATGGCGGATATGACTATTTCTAAAAAGAATCCTCTGATCTGATTTTAAATAAAAAATCTGCACCCGGATTATATTCGTGAAGTGATTAACAAAAACAAAATTCACAAATATAGTTCAGGATTTTCCTAAATATAAAATTTCTGGAATTAATTGATTTTAAGAAGATAGTGTGCTAAAGTATTTATAATGTTGTGGGCGAAAGCGAGGAGAAAACATTGCACAAAAGTGATGAAAAATACCAGGCTTACGTAAAAATCCTGGAGGAAGAACTGGTTCCTGCAATGGGATGTACCGAACCCATTGCCATTGCCTATGCAGGCGCAGTGGCGAGAAAAACTTTAGGTAATCTGCCGGAACAGCTGGATATTAAAGTAAGTGGAAATATTATCAAAAATGTAAAAAGCGTCATCGTTCCCAATACTGGCGGCATGAGGGGGAATTGCAGCTGCTCTGTGCGCGGGTGTGATCGCAGGCGATGCGGAAGCGCCCTTGAAGTAATTGCAAGAGTAACATCCCGGTCAGAAGGAAGAAATCAAGTCCTACATGGATCAGGTGAAACCCAGGATCACTCCGGCATCCACCGGGCATGTATTTGAAATCGATCTGACCGTAACCAAAGGTACTGAAACGGCCCGTGTCCGCATTGTAGATACGCACACCAACATCATCCTTATTGAGAAAAACGGCCAGCCTGTTTTCCGGAAAGATGTCTGTTCAGGTAGGAAGAGAAAAAAGACCGACCATTCCATATTAAACATAGAAGACATTATCGACTTTGCCAATACTGTTGACACAGAAGATGTAAAGGAGGTTCTGGAGCGTCAGATCCGTTACAATACAGCCATTTCTGAGGAGGGACTTCGTGGAAACTATGGAGCGAATATCGGAAAAGTCCTTCTTCACACCTACGGCGACAATATTAAGATCCGTGCCAGAGCCAAGGCAGCAGCCGGTTCCGATGCCCGAATGAATGGCTGCGAGCTTCCTGTGGTGATCAACTCCGGAAGCGGCAACCAGGGCATGACTGCCAGCATTCCGGTCATTGAATTTGCCAGAGAGCTGCAGGTTTCCCATGACAAAATGCTTCGCGCCCTGGTGCTTTCCAATCTTGTAACCATTCATCTGAAGACTGGAATCGGAACTCTTTCTGCCTATTGCGGTGCAGTAAGTGCAGGCTGCGGAAGCGGTGCGGGAATTGCTTATCTCTACGGCGGCGATTATGAAGTAATTGCACATACAATCGTGAATTCCCTGGCAATTGTTTCCGGAATCATCTGTGACGGAGCGAAAGCCTCCTGCGCAGCCAAGATTTCAGCAGCAGTCGATGCCGGAATCATGGGCTATGAAATGTACATACAGGGACAGCAGTTCTATGGCGGTGATGGAATCGTTACCCACGGTGTGGAAAATACCATCCGGAACGTGGGACAGCTGGCGAAGGAAGGTATGTGCGAAACGGATAAAGAGATTATCCGGATTATGGTAGAGCGTGGTTGAAAAAGGCTTTCTGCAAGATGTGCGCCACAATTTGCGGGAGCTTGCGGAAATACTTTTTCAAACAGGTTCTAGGAAAAGGAGATGAAGGGAAAAACACTATGAAGTGGAAATACATATTAAAAAGAATACTGATTGCCATTCCCACTTTTTTCGGAATTACCATATTGGCCTATTTTATTCTGAATATGGCGCCTGGTTCACCGCTGGATGCACTTCTGGCAGATCCGGGAATTACTCCGGCAGAGCTGGAACGTAAGAGAGTGGCACTTTGACTGGATCAGCCGGTGATCATTCAGTATTTTACCTGGCTGAAACAATTGCTTACGGGAAATCTGGGATTTTCCTACAGCACCCAGAGACCGGTGGCAGCGATGATACTGGAGCGTCTTCCGGCTACTGCGATTCTGGCAGCAAGCTCCATTGTACTGTCATTGATCGTATCCATTCCTCTTGGAATCTTTGCTGCCTCCAGGCCGAATTCAGGAAGAGATTACTTTTCCGGCGGTCTGTCTATGCTGATGATGGCGACTCCGAACTTCTTTGTAGGACTGGTATTTATTTATCTGTTCGCCATTGTGTTTAACATTCTTCCATCAGGAGGAATGTACAGCTCCAAGCGGAGCTCATACATTCGGAGATCTGATGAAGCACATGATCCTGCCTTGTCTGGTCCTTTCCTTTCAGCAGATTGGAGGATGGGTAAGGCACATGCGAAGCAGTATGCTGGAAGTTATGCAGGACGACTACATTCGTACCGCCAAGTCCAAAGGTCTTACCAAATGGAAAGTGATCATGAAGCACGCCTTGAAAAATGCCCTTACACCGGTCGTTACAGTTGTGGGAATGTCCATTCCTTCTATTGTAGGCGGCGCAGTTGTAACCGAGCAGGTTTTCGGATGGCCGGGAATTGGTTCTCTTATGGTAACAGCGATCAACGGACGAGACTACCCGGTTATTATGGGAATCACGGTTATGATCGCGGCAGCGGTTCTTATTGCGAATATTCTCACTGATGTTGCATACGGAATTCTGGATCCGAGAATCAGCTATAAATAAGGGAGGATAGAAGACAGAAATGAAAAAAACAGAAAAACGAAAATGTAAGCTATCTTTCCGAGGTACTTGATAAACTGAAAGAACACAAAATGGCTATGGCAGGTCTGGTAGTCCTGATCGTGGAAATCCTGATGGTGGTTTTTTCTTCCCATGATCCTGAAACTGGATCCTTATACTTCAGATTACACTGCCTTTTTCTGCAGCTCCGGGAGGAGCGCACATCCTTGAACTGATGCTATCGGGCGTGATGTTTTTGCCCGTCTGATGTATGGCGGAAGAACCTCTCTGCTGGTTGGTTTTTGTTTCCACACTGATCAGCTGCGTAATCGGAGTTCCTCTTGGCCTGGTTGCTGGTTATGCCAGAGGAAAAAGCGGAAGCAGTTATTATGCGAATTGCAGATATTTTTATGTCTTTTTCCATCAATTGTGCTGATCCTGGTGCTGGTTGCTGTTCTGGGACCGTCTGTCTGGTCTGTAACCTGTGTCATCGGTGTGCTCGGCTGGACCCAGTTTGCCAGACTGATCTATGCCAATGTGCTTTCCGTATCCGAGAAAGAATATGTAGAATCTGCAAGGGCAATTGGTACCTCCACTTCAAGATCGTGACAAAGTATGTTCTTCCAAACTCTTTTGCCCCTGATCCTGATCGCAATCACATTCCAGATGGCGAGTGCCATCCTTTCCGAATCATCCTTAAGCTTCCTTGGCATGGGTGTACAGCCGCCGGGAGCAAGCTGGGGAAATATGCTCTACGATGCGCAGTCCATTACTGTGCTTTCCCCAGAAGCTGGATCTGGCTTCCGCCGGGACTTGCACTTGATCACGGTGTTAAGTATTAATTTTCTGGCGACGGTATCCGCGATGCGCTGGATCCGAAAAATCAAACTGTAATGTCTCAGGATTAGAGGGCCTTGATTCAAGGCCGGACAGTCCGTTGACATAAGATTGGTTCCGGAGTTTCCTGGACTGATTTGTTTCACAAAACCTGTCAGAGAAAAACATCCCCTGACAAAAAAAAAAAAGGAGGAGACCTATGAAATTCAACATGAAAAGGCTGCAGCGCTCCTGCTTGCAGGAAGCATGGTAGCAGGTTATGCTGTTCCGGCTGCTGCTGAGGCAGGGGAAAAGTAGTAACAGCTGCTATGGACCAGGCATGGGATACCATGATGCCGCTGAACACCACAAGCAACTACACCCGTTTTATCTGTGACCAGATTTATGACCGCCTGACACAGACAAACGCAGACGGTTCCATTGAGGGACGCCTTGCTGAGTCCTGACTGTAAACGATGCCAGTGACGCAGTTACCTTTAAGCTTCATGAAGACGCAGTATGGTCTGATGGTGAGCCAGTTACAGCAGAGGACGTTGTATTCAGCTACCAGATGTATTCTGATCCGTCTGTAGAGGCAAAGAGCCGTTATCACCTGGAGTACATTGCAGGTGTGGATGATTCCGGAGCAGAGCTTTCTGAGGATTCCATCGAAGTAACTGCAGACAGCGACTATGAAGTAACCTTCAAATTAAAAGAGGCTATGTATCCTGACACATTCCTGCAGGATATCGACACTGTTTTCATCATCCCGAAACATGTATTTGAAGGAAAACAGCAGAAGAGATCAACGCTCCTGACCTTTGGGCAAATCCGGTAGGTTCCGGCCCATTCATCTATGACAGTGAGATCAATGGTGAGCGTATGGAGTTCACAAAGAACGAAAACTACTATCTTGAACTCCAAATATTGACCGTCTGATCATCCGTGTAGTACCGTCCGCAAACGTTCTTTCCGGTCTTGGCGAACGGCGAGCTTGATTTGGATCGGATTCGGTTCCGTACTGACTGATGACTGGGAAACAGCCAAGTCCCAGGATAACCTGGTAACAGAGTCTGTTCCTACCACTTCCTATACCACTCTGATCTTCAATACTCAGAAGGAATATCTTACTCAGGAAGTTCGCCAGGCACTGAATATGGCAATCAACCGTGACGTACTGGTAAATGGTCTTCTTATGGGAGAGGGAACCCGATCATGACCCCGATCGCACCGGTAAGCCCATACTACAATGACAAAGTTCAGGTTCAGTACGATCCTGAAAAGGCAAAGAGATGCTTGCAGAAGCAGGCTTCCCGGCTGGACAGACACTGAAATTTTCATCTCCTCTGGAAGCAGCATTACCGAGAGATGTGCAGCCCTGATCGTACAGGATTTTGCAAATGTCGGTGTAAATGTAGAAATTGAGCAGATGGACTTTGCAACTCTGATGAGCCGTATGCTTGACGGCGAGCATGATCTTGAATCATTGGTTCCGGCGGAACTCTTGACCCAAGTGAGAGCAAATGTGAAATGATCTATCCGAAAGCTCCTGTAACCGCCAGCCTAGGATACAGAGCTTTTGACCTGATCGACAAAGGAAACGCAGAGCTTACTTTTGAAGCAAGAAAACCATACTTCGATGAGTATCGGGGAAAAGGTTGTAGAAAAAAAGCAGCTATGGGCTACTTATATACAAAGAACCTTCTTACCGCTTATTAACAAGAGCATGAAGAACACAGAACGTTGCAGACTTTAATTGTCTGAACTGGTCTTCCTGGGAGTGGGATAAAGAAAGTAATAAAATGGGAAACAGGACAAAAGCGGATAAAGCTTTTTGATCCTGAACCCGCCAAATATGAGAGAAAAAGACCTCATGTCTGGCGGATTTCAGGAGCTGTGAAAGGAATTACAGTGAGTTAATTAAGAGAAAAGGAGTACAGCTATGGCATCTTTACTTTCAGTAGAGAATTTTACAGGTACAGTTTCAGACAAAAAGGCATTAACACAGCCGTTGACGGTGTAAGCTTTTCTGTAGAAAAAAGGCAGGATCCTCGGAATTGTAGGCGAGTCCGGATGCGGAAAAAGTGCTCACATCCATGTCTATCCTTCAGCTTCTTGGAAGCAACGCCTGGATTTCCTGGCGGCAGCATCAAACTGATGGAAAAAGAATTGATAGGGCTTCCGGAGAAAGAGATGCAGGATCCGCGGAAATGATATTGCCATGATTTTTCAGGATCCCATGACTGCCCTAAATCCGACTCTGACTATTGAACCCAGCTGATGGAACCAATCATGCTCCACCAGAACTGCGGCAAAAAAGAAGCCTGACAAGAGCTGTGGACGTTCTGAAAAGAGTTGAATCGCAGCGCCGGAGAAGAGGATGAAGGAATATCCGCACCAGCTTTCAGGGGGTATGCGCCAGCGAGTGATGATTGCCATGGCAGTATCCTGCGAGCCAAGACTTATCGCAGATGAGCCTACCACCGCCCTGACGTAACCATTCAGGCACAGATCCTGGAGCTGATGTGTGAGCTTTAGGGAAAAAAATGGGAACGGCTATTATGCTGATTACCCATGATATGGGGTAGTTGCAGAGACCGCAGACGATGTGCTTGTTCTTTATGCAGGAAAAGCAGTAGAATACGGCAGCATTGAGGACATTTTTGAAAGACCGAAGCATCCTTACACACAGGGACTTTTTGAACTCTATTCCCACGCCTTGATGAGGATGTAGAGCTGCTGAATACCATTGAGGGCACCGTTCCGGCACCGGACGCCATGCCTGCAGGCTGCAGATTTGCTCCCCGATGTCCTTACGGAAAAGACCGCTGCATGAAAGAAAACCAGGCGTTTACCATGCTGGAAATTCTCTGGTAAGCTGCTTCAGATACGAGGGTGAGAAATAATGAGTGAGAACACAGGAATCTTATTGGAAACAAAGGATTTATCCAAATATTTTACGGCAAAAAAAAGGGCTTCTGAACCGTAATCCATCTGTAGTAAAAGCAGTAGACCATGTAAGTCTTTCTGTGAGAAAAGGGTGAGACACTGGGCCTGGTCGGAGAGTCCGGCTGCGGAAAATCCACTCTGGGAAGAACCATTCTCCGCCTGATCCCGGCAACAGAGGGTCAGGTTATGTACAATGGGGAAGATATCCTTACCTATGATAAGAAAAAATGTGGGAAATGCGCCGGAAGCTGCAGATTATTTTCCAGGATCCATACAGCTCCCTGAATCCCAGAATGACCGTTTATGATCTGATCAGTGCCCCTCTTGAGGTGTATAAAGTGGGGACTAAGGAAGAACGCAGGGAAATGGTGGAAGAGATCCTTCAGGAGGTTGGACTGGATAAACAGTATTGAATCGTTTTCCCTCACGAGTTTTCAGGCGGTCAGAGGCAGCGAATCGGAATTGCAAGGGCACTGATCCTGAATCCGGAATTTGTTGTCTGTGACGAGGCGGTTTCCGCACTGACGTATCTGTCCGTGCGCAGGTGCTGAATCTTATGAGAAATATGCAGCAGAAGAAAATCTGACCTACCTGTTTATCTCCCATGACCTGAGCGTAGTCCGCCATATCAGTGACAGAATCGCAGTTATGTATCTTGGAAGTGTGGTTGAGGTTGCAGAAAAAGCCCAGCTTTATTCCAATCCGATGCACCCCTATACAAAAGCTCTTCTTTCCGCAATCCCGCTTCCGGATGTGAAGAAGAAACGTCAGCGTATCATTCTGGAAGGTGACGTGCCAAGTGCCTACAATCCACCGTCTGGATGTAAATTCCATACCCGCTGTCCCTATGCAACAGACCGCTGCAGGCAGGAAGCTCCTGTACTTCAGGAGGTGGAAAAGGGGCATAAAGCAGCCTGTCACAGGGCTTTGGAGCTTGTCTGAAAATTTATTTCCTGCAATCTGCAGGCTCTGCAAATTGTGACGTACATTTTGCAGAAAGCCTTTTTAAACATGTTCTGGAGCTTGCTGAATAGTTACATATCAGGAAGGATAATACCGGTTTTTCGAAGAATTCCATTAAAGGGATAGCTTCGGGAAACCGGTATTTTTTAAGTTATTTTTGTTTAATTTGACGTTATTTTCGTTGCTTTATTGAAAAAATTTCATTTTTGCTAAATTATATATAAATATGGAGTATTCTGATTTTGTTTAGAAATATTCCAAAATTTCGAAAGGGATGGAATGGTGGAAAACAGAAATAACAGATTGCTGAATGCGAAATTAAACAAGTATATCGTTCCAGGTATTATGATGTCGCTGGCACTTCAGCTTGAAACATTGTGACACCATCTTTGTAAGTACTTACCTGGTGTAGAAGCAAAATGTCCGCAGTCACAATGAGTCTTCCGGTTGAAACGATAGTTCAGCTTTGGTTACTGTCTGGGTGTGGGAGGTTCCATAGCCGCAGGAAATATGCTTTGGTAAACGTGACAAAGAAGGGGCCTCGAGATTGTTTTCAGCCACTTTCATTGTCACACTCGTGGTGGGATTGCTGTTTTCACTCATTGCATTTTCTGCCGCAGGACCTATTGCCAGATTTCTGGTATCTGGAGACGGAGTTTTGACAACTTATACAAGAGACTATATCCGCATCAGCATGTTAGGTGCACCGGTGATCGGAATTGGACTGATGATGGTCAATTACCTTGGGGTGGAAAACCATCCGGAGCTTGCGTCTGTTTATCTGATCGCAGCCAACGTGATAAATCTTGTGCTGGATTACATATTTCTTAGATTTACACCACTTTGGAGTCACAGGTGCATCCTTATCAACTGTTCTTGGTTTCCTGTTTGCCATGGTGGTTTTCCTTTTCTATATTCGCTCAGATAAGAGGAATATCAGTTTCGTGCGGCTGAATGCAAAGGATTTCGGAATCGTGAAGGAAGCGGTGGTTACAGGTGTGCCCATGCTTGTTTTCATGGCAACCAATTTGTAAAAGCCCTTGGCCTGAACACCATCATCATGAATCAGATCGGGGAAGACGGAATGGCAGTATTTACGGTCTGTGACAATGTTTTGCTGATCGTGGAAATGCTTACAGGCGGAATCATTGGTGTAATTCCTAATGTTGCAGGAATTCTTTTGGAGAAAAAGACTATGTGGGAATCCGTGTCCTGTGCAAAAAATGCTGAAATACAGCTACATCGTGCTGGCAGTCATATTCGTTCTGATCATGCTGTTTACAGAACAGATCACCATCATGTTCGGAGGCGGCGGAGAGCTGGGACGGAGATGGTTCATGCACTGCGTATTTTTGCTCTGTGTGTAGTGCCTTATCTCTGGAATAAATTTTACCGTAAGCTATTATGAATCTATTGAAGAGACTGCAATTGCAAGCTTTGTTACCTTCCTTGAAAAATGCAGTGGCAGTTCTTCCTGCAACATTTATAGGAATTTCTATCTGGAAACAGATTGATGGAATCGGTACAAATGGAATTGGTGCTGCATTCGTTGCCACAGAGATCATAACTCTGATCGCAGCCTGGATTTTCCGAAAAATCAAACACAAAAATTCTACTTTTTATATTGTTCCCGATCAAAATCCTGAACCAATCTTGATTTTTCCATCAAGAGCACCATGGAAGAAGCAGGCGCAGTTAACAGAAAAATCCTGGAGTTCTGCAAGGAAAACGGTGTATCCGGAAACAGAGCCAATCTTGCTGCCGTGTGTGCAGAAGAAATGACTGTGAATATCATTAAATTTGGTGGAAAAACTTCCAACTGGATCGACATCAACCTTTCCCTGGAGGATGACATTTGCCAGTTAAGGATAAGAGACAACGGAGTGAATTTTAATCCGCTGGAATACAGCTATGACCATGAGGAGTTTGATATCCATGGAATTGAGCTGGTGAAAAAGATTTCAAAATCAATGGATTATATCCGCGCAATTGATATGAATAATACTATAATATCATTTTAGGAGGTGCAGGAAATGTCTGACATTAACGAAAAGAGCAATTTTGTTTTTGAATTTCAGCCTGTGACAAAGTTGTTTGAAGAGCAGGTGCGGCTTCATCCTGACAAATGTGCTGTAGCTTCCAGCAAGGAAAGCTTTACCTACGCACAGCTGAACGAAAGGGCAAACAGAATTGCAAATTCTCTTATTGAAAAAGGCGTTGGCTGTGAAAAATCGTAGGTGTGGTACTGGAGCGCTGTTGTGACTTTTACGCAGTCCGTCAGGGTATTTTGAAGGCTGGTGGCGCATTTGCTGTTGCAGCCCCGGATTATCCCGATGACCGTGTGCAGTTCATTTTTTGAAGATGCAGGAGTTCCCTTTATTATCACCACAAAGGAGATCGCGAAGGAGCGCCAGGAGCTGTTTTCCAAGCTTTCCTGTACGGTGCTTCTGCTTGAAGAACTGCTGGAAAATTCAAATGCCGGGAACCCGGATACCCAGATTAAGGAACATGATCTTTGCTACTGTATTTACACCTCCGGTTCTACTGGAAAACCAAAAGGTGTTATGATCGAGCATATCAACCTTGCCAATTTTGTAAATCCCAATCCAAAGAATGCAGAAACCTATGGCTATGTAAGCAGGGGAAGCGTTTCCCTTTCCATGGCAGCCATGACATTTGATGTTTCGGGTGCTTGAGGAATTTCTCCCTCTCACCAATGGAATGACCGCAGTGATCGCAAGCGATGAAGAGATCCTGAATCCCATTATGCTTGGAGATTTAATTGTAAAAAATAAAGTGGATATTATGACCACAACTCCTACCTATCTTTCCAATATGATCGATCTGCCCTGGCTTCAGGAAGCAGCTGCCCAGATCAAGGTATTTGACGTAGGAGCAGAAGCATTCCCGCCTGCACTTTTTGACAAGATCCACGCAGTAAACCCGGATGCTTATATTATGAACGGCTATGGACCAACCGAGACCACCATCAGCTGTACCATGAAGGTGATCACCGACAGCAAAAAATATTACCATCGGAGAGCCAAACGGCAACGTTCAGGTGTACGTGGTTGACAAAGAGAACAGGATCCTTCCGGACGGAGAGACAGGAGAGCTTGTAATTGCAGGTCTTGGTGTAGGTCGGGGCTATATCAATCTGCCGGAGAAAAACAGCAGAAGTTTTCATCACTCTCAACGGCGAAAGAGCCTATAAAACAGGCGATCTTGCAAAGATCACCCAGATGGCGAGATCGAATTTTTCGGAAGAATTGACAATCAGATCAAGCTTCGCGGTCTCAGAATCGAGCTTGGTGAGATCGAGGAGGTTGTTAACAGCTTCGAAGGAATCATCACCAGTATTACAGTACCGGTGGATAATAAATATCTTTGCTGCTACTTTATGGCAGACCGCCAGATCAATGTTGAAGCGCTTACCGCTTATGCGTCAGAATCCCTGGCTCATTACATGGTTCCGGATGTTTTCATCCAGCTGGAAAAAATGCCTTTAACACAGAATGGCAAAATTGACAAAAAGCATTGCCCAAGCCGGTGGCGCAGCCCAGAAACCTGAAAGAGCCGGAAACCCAATGCAGAAGAAGATTTTTGACATTGTGGCCCAAGTAGTAGAAAACGACTTCTTCGGAATCGACACCAGTTTTACAAGGCCGGCCTTTCCTCCATCAGTGCAATGAAGCTTTGTATTCTGATCTCAGAGGAATTCGGAGTGACTGTGAAAACCAGTGATATTCACGAAAACAATACGGTGGAGAAACTGGAAAAATATGTGATGCTTGCACCGAAGATCAGAACCTACGAAAAGAGAGAGGTTTATCCTCTTACCGGTTCCCAGAAGGGTATTTTTGCAGAATGCAGCAAAAATCCTGAGAGTACCGTATACAATATCCCCTTCCTTTTTGAACTGGATCCAACAGTGGATACCCGGAAATTATCCGATGCAATTGCCAGAATGGTAAGCGCCCATTCCTATCTGCTCACACAGGTATATCTTGACGATAATGGGGAGATGGTACAGCGCCCTGAAATGAGACATTTGTGCCGGAAGTGATCGAGACCACAAATGAGAAATTTGCCAGCCAGAAGGAAAGCCTTGTACGTCCGTTTAAGCTGGAAAAGAGGACGTCTCCTTCGTGTGGCAATTTATGTGACAGAAGATAAGAAATACCTCTTTACAGATTTCCACAATCTTATTGCTGACGGCAACTCCTATGATATCATTTTCGAGGATATCAATAAGGCCTATATGGGTGAAAAACTGGAAAAGAGTCCTATACCGGATTTGATGCGGCTCTTGACGAAGAACAGCAGATGAAAGAGGGCAAATACAAAAAAAAGCCGAGAAATATTATGACAGTATTTTTGAAGGAATTGAAACGGAATCCCTCCCTATGCCAGACCTGAATGGAAAAGCTCCTGAAAAAGGTTATCTGGAGAAAAACCATGGGTCTGAAAAGAAGAGGCCATTCTTTCCTATTTCGAGTCGCTTAGTGTTACCACGAATATTTTATTTACAGGTCTGTTCGGCATCCTTATGGCAAAATACTCCAATGCAGAGGACAGTCTGTTTTCCACGATTTATAATGGACGAAACGATTCCAGGCTTGAAAAACACAGTCTGCATGCTGGTAAAAACCCTTCCTGTTTATTGCAAATTCGACCCGAAGACGACTGTGCAGGCGTATATGGCAGAGCTTTCCGAGCAGATGCTGTCCTCCATGGCAAACGATATTTTCCCATTTTCCGATATCTGTGCAAAATACGGGCTGAATTCGGATCTTACCTTTGCATACCAGGCAGAGCTCAGCGACGATTATCCAATCGGAGACACCATTGCCAGAGGTCACGACCTTTCCCTGGATATGGCTAAAATGCCTCTGCTGATCCAGGTAAGAGAGTACAACCACACTTATGTGCTTACTGCAGAATACCGCAGCGACATGTACAGCCAGGCCTTTATTGACGGAATCCTGATTCCTATGAAGCTGCCATGAGTTCCATGCGCTGAAAACAAAATATGTTTCTGAAATCTCTGTTATCTCTCAGAGTGGGGTAAACAAGATCGCAGAATTCAATCATACAGAAAACGAATTTGACAGAAGCAAAACCATTTCCGACATGTTCGATGAACTGGCAGAGACCATTCCGACCACACAGCAGTGGTATTTAAAGACCGGAAATATACATATAAAGAACTGGACGAGATCAGCGACAGACTTGGAAAATATATCGCATCCCAGGGAATCGGCAGTGAGGATGTAGTCTCCATTCTGATCCCCCGCTGTGAATACATGGCCATCGCACCAATGGGCGTAATCAAAGCCGGTGCAGCATACCAGCCTCTTGAACCTACATATCCGAAAGACCGTCTGATGTACATGATGGAGGATTCTTCTGCGAAGCTTTTGATCGCAGACAGAGAGCTTCTGCCGCTGGTAGACGGCTATCAGGGACCTGTTTTATTTACAGATGAGATTCCACAGCTGGAAGAGCGTGATGTGGAACTTAAGAAGCCGCAGCTGCATGATCTGTTTATTTTACTGTATACTTCCGGTTCCACTGGTGTGCCAAAGGGCTGTATGCTGGAATATGGAAATATTACTGCATTCTGCCACTGGTACAAAAAAGTATTACCATGTAGATCACAGCTCCAAAATAGCAGCTTATGCTTCCTTTGGTTTTGATGCCTGCATGATGGATATTTACGGTGCCATCACAAACGGTGCACAGCTTCACATTATTCCGGAGGAGATCCGTCTTGATTTCATTGCACTTCAGCGTTATTTTGAAGAGAATGGCGTTACCCATTCCTTTATGACTACACAGGTGGGAAGACAGTTTGCAATGGAAATGAGCTGCGAGAGTTTGCAATATCTTTCCATAGGTGGAGAGAAGCTTGTTCCTATGGAACCGCCGAAGGATTATAAATTCTTTAATGCGTATGGTCCTACAGAGTGCACAATTTTTACAACTGTATTTGAAGTGGATAAATATTATTCAAATATTCCAATCGGAAAAGCGCTTGATAATTTCAAGCTTTATATAGCCGATAAGTTTGGTCATCTGCTTCCATACGGTGCCTGCGGTGAACTGATGATCTCCGGATGGCAGGTTTCCAGAGGCTATCTGAATAAACCGGAGAAAACTTCGGAAGTTTATACGAAGAATATTTATGACGATGCAGAAGGCTATATGAAGTCCTGTATCATTCCGGTGATGTTGCCAGATATCTTCCGGATGGAAATATCCAGATCATTGGAAGAAAAGACTCCCAGGTTAAGGTCAGAGGCTTTAGAATTGAGCTTTCCGAGGTTGAGGAGGTCATAAGAAGATACGAAGGCATAAAGGATGCAACCGTAGTAGCTTTTGACGATCCAAATGGCGGCGGAAAATACATTGCAGCTTATGTAGTATCTGACGGTCAGGTTGACATAAATAAGCTGAATGATTTCATCAAAGAAACCAAGCCTCCATATATGGTTCCGGCAGTTACCATGCAGATCGACAAGATTCCGCTGAACCAGAATCAGAAGGTAAACAAAAAGCCCTTCCACTGCCAGAGCGAAAAGTGGAAGAGATCGTGAAACCGGAGAATGAGACTCAGCAGAAGCTGTTTGACTGTATTGCTGAGGTTCTTGGCTATACCGAATTCGGCATTACCACAGATATTTACGAGGCAGGACTGACCTCTATCACTGCTATTAAGCTCAATATTCTTATCTCCAAAGCTTTTGACATTGTGATAAAAACATCTGACATCAAGGATCACCCAACTATTCAGATGTTAGAGGGCTTTGTGAAGACTGCCGGAAAAGAAACCAAGAGGGAAATCCAGGAAAATTATCCTCTCACCAATACCCAGGAGGGAATTTTCATCGAGTGTACAGCCAATATGGGATCCACCATTTACAACATTCCATATCTTCTGAAGCTTGACAAAAAGGTTGACTTGGATAAGCTGGCAGAAGCAATTGACAGCACCGTTGCAGCTCATCCTTACCTGAAAACCCGTCTCTTTATGAGCGACGAAGGAGAAGTCCTTCAGAAACGTAATGATGCTTTCACCCTATAAGACGCAGATTATAAATGGAATGAACCGGGAAACTCTGGTTCGTCCGTACATGCTGTTTAATGAACAGCTTTTCCGCTTTGAGATTCACAGAACCTGTGATGGAAATTATCTGTTCCTTGACATTCATCATATTGTTGCAGATGGTACCTCCCTGGGCATTATCCTGAACGACATTAACAGAGCTTACAGCGGTGAGAAGCTGGAACCGGAAGGTTATACTTCCTATGATCTGGCACTGGATAACAGGGATGCTCTGGCAAGTGATGCTTATAAGAATGCAGAGAACTACTATAAATCCGTTTTTGAAAAATGCGGGCGGAAGCATCAACTTCTATCCGGACAAGAGCGGAGCAGCTCCAACCGCAGAGATGTATCATCGTGAGACCAGTGAGTTCTCCGTACAGGACGTGAAGGAATTCTGTAAAAAGCATGGAATTACGGAGAATGTATTCTTCATTTCCGCCTTTTGGTATCACTTTGGAAAATATAATTTCAAAAAGGATGCTGTATTTACCACTATTTACCACGGCAGAAACGATTCCAGACTTTCCGATACCGTGGGTATGCTGGTAAAGACACTTCCCCTGTTTACTGTGATTTCTCAGGAAGCACTGCGGATTGCCTGAATGCTGTCCAGCAGCAGTTGATTAATTCCATGAACAACGATATTTATCCTTTCTCACAGATCAGCCATGAGTTCAACATCAAGGCAGATGCCATGGTGATCTATCAGGGCGACAACTTCGCCTTTGATAATATCGGCGGGGAATATGCGCAGGAAGAACCTGTTCAGCTGAATGCGGCAAAGGCACCTGTTTCCATCAGTATTTCAATTGAGAGAAATAAGTTTGTTTTTGAGATTGAGTACAGAGGCGACATGTACAACGAGGAAACCATCAAATACCTTGCAGATAACCTGGAAACAACGGCAGATGGAATCCTGAGAGAATACGAGCCTGCAGACATCAGACTGATGTTTGAGGAAGAAACCAAAATGGAAGATGATCCTTCCCATGCCGGAAAGACCTTTGTAGACCTGTTCAGGGAAGCTGTTGCAAAATATCCGGACAGACCGGCGGTAAAAGACGGAATGGGCGAGCTTACCTATAAAGAACTGGACCATATGTCCGATTACGTTGCACAGAAGCTTACGGAAAACGGATTTGGCCCGGAACAAGCAGCAGGTATCCTGTGTGGCAGGACAAAGGAATATACAGTAGCCTATGTGGGTGTTATGAAGGCCGGCGGAGCCTATGTTCCATTGGATCCGGAATATCCGCAGAGTAGAATTGAGTACATGCTGAAGGATTCCGAGGCAGAAAACCTGCTTGTAATAGACCGTTACCGCAGTCTGGTAGGCTTCTACGACCAGAATGTGATCAGCCTGGATGACGTGGCAGCAGAATCCAAAGACTTTGCACTTTCTGTAGAGCTCACAGCTCCGAAACCGGAGAACCTTGCCTATATGATCTACACATCCGGTTCCACCGGAAAACCAAAAAAGTGTTATGCTTGAACAGCGGAACCTGCTGAACCTGATCGAGTATATCCTTATGACAAGAAAACTGACACCAGATGATATTGTGGCAGAGTTTGCAAGCTTCTGCTTCGATGCATCCGTGATCGACCTGTTTGCTCCGCTTACTGCAGGCGCAGTACTGTACATTTTGCCAGAGAGCATACGAAAAGATGCGGTTGCTGTTGGAAAATTCATAAAAGAAGAAAAAATTACCACAGCTACCTTCCCAACTCAGATGGGCGAGTTGGTTGCAGAGCTTCTTGACGATGCTCCGAGCCTGAAATTTGTCACCCTGGGTGGTGAGAAGTTCAAATATTACCGGGATAGAACTTACCAGATGATCAATGGCTACGGTCCAACGGAGAATACTGTTTCCTCCACAGAGTTCTGGGTTGACAAACAGTATGACAACATCCCCGATCGGAAAATCACAGCGGAATGTGCGCAGCTACATTGTGGATGAGAATCTGAACCGGCTTCCGGTAGGCGCTTCTGGTGAGCTTTGCCATGCCGGACGTCAGATCGCAAGAGGATATCACAATCTTCCTGAGAAGACGGCTTCCGTATTTGTGGAAAATCCGTTCTCCGTATGCGAAGAGGACAAACGTCTTTACAGGACCGGTGATATGGTCCGCATGAAAGGTGACGGAAATATTGAGTACATAGGCCGGATCGATTCTCAGGTAAAAATCAGAGGATATCGTATCGAGCTTGGTGAGATCGAGGGTGCCCTTCTGAAGCATGATCTGGTGAAGAATGCGGCGGTTATTGTAATTGAAAAAGGTGGAAACAAATATATCACAGCTTATTATACTGGTGAAACCATTCCGGAAGATGAGCTGAAGCTGTTCCTGAACCCGCTGATTCCGGATTACATGATGCCGTCCTTCTTTGTCCATCTTGAGAAAATGCCGGTGACTCCTGGCGGAAAGATAGACAAAAAGGCGCTTCCGGTACCAGAAGTGATATTTGAAAAAGCACTTGGCATTGAAAAAGTAGGAATTGAGGATAACTTCTTCGAACTTGGAGGCTCCTCACTTACTGCATCAAAAGTTGCTGTTATGTGCCTTTCCAAGAATATTTCCATTGTATATGCGGACATTTTCAAATATCCGACCATCCGTGAGCTTTCTGCAATCGTGGATAACAGTGAAGCATTTGAAAATCCGCAGAGCGAGAATGAATTCTCCAGCTATAACTATAACCGGATCCAGAGCGTGATCAGCGGAAATGTGGAAGAAAACGTAAACCAGGTGACAAAGGAAGAAATTGGTGATATCATGATCACAGGTGCAACTGGCTTCCTGGGAATTCATGTTCTGAAGTCCTATCTGGATAATTATGACGGCAAGGTTTACTGCCTGGTACGTAAGGGTAAATATGAGTCCATGGAGAAACGAATGATGCATATGTTGATGTATTACTTCGATAATCCGTGCCAGGAACTGTTTGGAGAGCGTATTATCTGTGTGGATGGCGATATTACCTCGAAAGAACAGGTTGAGAAATTTGCAGATTACAAATTTAACACCATTATTAACTGCGCAGCCTGCGTAAAGCATTTTGCGGCTGATGATGTACTGGAAAGAATTAATGTGCAGGGTGTGGAAAATCTGATTGAATTCTGTAAGAATAACGGCCGCAGACTGATCCAGATTTCTACGGTTTCTGTTGCCGGAGAAGGTTCCGATGGTGTTCCGCCAATGTCCAGAGTCTTTAATGAAAACGATCTGTATATTGGACAGAACATCACAAATGAATATATCCGCACAAAATTCCTTGCAGAGAGAGCTGTACTGGAAGCTGTTTCCAGTGGGCTTGACGGAAAGGTTATCCGTGTAGGAAATCTGATGAGCCGAAATTCAGATGGTGAATTCCAGATCAACTTTATTACAAACGGATTCCTGCGAAGTCTGAGAGGATATGAGGCAGTTGGTAAATTCCCAATTGGGGCTATGCACGAAGTTACAGAATTTTCACCAATTGATTCTACTGCACTTGCAGTGTTGAAACTGGTGCAGACAGACCGGAGATTTACCGTATTCCACGCCTGCAACAGCCATCATATCTATATGGCGGATCTGATCTATGCAATGCGGAGCCATGGATTTGACATTGACATTGTAAGTGATGAAGAGTTTGAGGCTGCAGTAAAAAGAATTTGCAAAGAACAGTGATGATTCGGATGTTGTTTCCGGACTGATCGCGTATACGGCTCATAATGAAAAATGAGATCTATACCCTGGATTACAGCAACCGGTTTACAGCACAGGTTCTTTACAGACTGGATTACAAATGGCCGGTTACAGATGACAGATATCTGGAAAGCGCTATTGAGGCACTTGACAGACTTGCATTTTTTGATTGATTTACGAAACTTACAACAGCTGGAAATTGGTTTAATGGGCAAATTGTTGGAAGTCCCTCCTGGGCCTGCTGCGTGATAACCCCGAAACCCGTTGAGCGTGTTTCCTGTAACTTAAAGGGCAAATTGTAATGGAAATTGTGGAGATCACAGGGGCATGGTAACTATGGAGATCACAGGATGGTTTGACACCCAGACTGCACCGCAGCTGGAAAAGGAGCTGTCAGCACTTGATCCTGGTACAACCAGCCTGGTATTTGACTTTGCAAACCTGAATATATCTCTTCTGCCGGACTTCGTCTGGTAATCGCCGCTTATAAGAAGATGGCAGGCAAGGAAGGCTTCAGGATTGTAAATGTTTCTGATGAAGTGTACGATGTTTTCAGCCTTACCGGATTTGATCAGAAGATTAATATTGAGAAGAAATAAAGGCTGAATTCGTGCATGGCGAAGCGCATTGCATGTCACAGGCAACATTCCGCGAGGTGCTTTTTGGACAAAAAGTTCACAGAAAACTCGAGAATTGGCGCGCAATCATGCTTTGCATGATTGCTGCGTATTGCTGTAAGCGAACAGCAGCCTGTCTGGAGCAGGCCTGGGGAATCTACAGTTGCTACCCGGTGCTTTTTTATAGTAAGAAATGATAAAATTATATAGAATCAATATCAATACTCTTGAGGATCCCTTGCAGAATGAAAGTCTTTTGGAACAAGTTGGACCAGAGAGAAGAAAAAGAAGGTCATCCGGTATCTTCAGCCGGATGACCGAAAAGGAGTCTGGGCGCAGGAATTATGATCCGGAAGATCCTGAATGGGAACGGACTTTCCGAAAGCAGCCTGAAATATTCCGAAAATGGGAAGCCTGTGGCGGATCATCTCCATTTTAATATCTCCCATGCCGGAGACTATGTGGTGGGAGTGGTGTCGGATGATGAAGTGGGATGCGACATTGAGCGGAATGTCAATGCGCCTCTGGAAATTGCGGAGCATTATTTCCATTCGACAGAGCGGGAATATATAGAAGCTGCTTCTGACCCGGGCAAAGCTTTTTTACACTTTGGACCTTAAAGGAAAGTTATATGAAAAATGACAGGCAGGGGGATGAGCCTTCCGCTTGATTCTTTCGAGATCATTCGAAAAGATCAGGGCTTTGTTCTGGGAAAATCACCGAAAAGACCAGGCTTTTTCAGGACAATGGAATTTGAGAATTATATTTTCTCAGTGTGCATGGAAAGTGATTTTTTCTTTGCCGCCCAAGGGCTTTACAGAGCTTCTGTGACACTACTGCCTTTTGCTGCTATCCAGCATGGATTGGAGCTTATTTTTAGTCAAAAATCCTTAAGAATTATATGCAAAAGACTTGACGGATATGTCCGCTGTGTGGTAAACTTGACAAGCGACATGGAAGTTAGGTCTTTTTTATGCCGAAAAACGGTGGCGGATACACCGAAAAGGCTGATTTAAGACCATGCAAATGAAAACACTGGAGGTGGAAGTTGTGCGCGTTAAGATTACATTAGCATGTACAGAGTGCAAGCAGCGTAACTACAATATGACTAAGGAGAAAAAGAACCATCCTGAGAGAATGGAAACTCAGAAATATTGTAAGTTCTGCCAGAGACACACAATGCACAAGGAAACAAAATAGTCACTTTAGATTGTGAGGTCAGGCTATGCAAGGAAATGAAAAAATCTGCAGGCAAGACTGCCAAGGCTAAGGAGCCGAAAAAATCCTGGTTCCAGGGGCTGAAGGCAGAGTTCAACAAAATTGTCTGGACAGACCGCGATACACTGATGAAACAGTCAGTTGTTGTTATTGTCATAACCGTAATTCTCGGTGCGATCATCAGTGTGATGGATGCAGGCATTCTGGAATGCATTAATCTTTTTTAATCAAATAAGGATAAAGGTGATTGTATGTCAGAAACGAACTGGTATGTGGTCCATACCTATTCCGGATATGAGAATAAGGTAAAGGCCAACATTGAGAAGACAATAGAAAACCGACATCTTGAGGATCAGATTCTGAAGTACGGGTTCCTCTGGAAGACGTTGTGGAGATGCGTAATGGTGTTTCCAAGCAGGTCCAGAGAAAAATGTTCCCAAGCTATGTTCTTATCAACATGGTCATGAACGACGATACCTGGTATGTTGTCCGGAATACCCGTGGAGTGACTGGGTTTGTTGGTCCGGGATCCAAGCCTGTACCGCTCACAGAAGAGGAAATGAAGCCGCTGGGCATCAAAGATGAGACTGTCCGCGTTGACTTCGCTGAGGGCGATACCGTAGTAGTAACAGGCGGAGCCTGGAAAGAGACTACAGGTGTTGTGACTGCCATCAATCCGCAGAAACAGCTTGTAACGATCAATGTAGAGATGTTTGGACGCGAAACACCGGTTGTGAATCAGTTTCGCAGAAGTTCAGAAAATGTAACAGACAAAGGTAACACAATATCGTGGGAGGGACAAACCCCCGCCAATACCACATAGGAGGTGCCGAAAAATGGCAAAGAAAGTAACAGGTTATATTAAATTACAGATTCCGGCTGGTAAAGCAACTCCAGCACCACCGGTAGGTCCAACTCTTGGACAGCATGGTGTAAACTATCGTACAGTTTACTAAGGAGTTCAATGCGAGAACAGCAGATCAGGGAGATCTTATCATTCCTGTAGTTATCACTGTTTATGCAGACAGAAGTTTCAGCTTCATAACCAAAACTCCGCCGGCAGCAGTTCTTCTTAAGAAAGCTGCTAAGATCAAATCCGGTTCCGGCGTACCGAACAAAACAAAAGTTGCTAAGGTTACTAAAGCTCAGGTTCAGGAAATCGCTGAACTTAAGATGAAAGACTTAAATGCAGCATCCCTCGAAGCAGCTATGAGCATGATCGCTGGTACTGCAAGAAGTATGGGAATCGAAGTAGTTGATTAATCACAAATAGTAAGTGGGAGGGCTTTTCCCCGCAAATACCACAGGAGGTTATAGAAATGAAACGAGGAAAGAAATATGTGGAAGCTGCGAAAGCAGTAGACCGCGCTACATTATATGATACCGCAGAAGCTATCAGCTTAGTTAAAAAAAGCTGCAGTAGCTAAGTTCGACGAAACCATCGAAGTTCACATCCGTACAGGCTGCGATGGACGTCACGCAGACCAGCAGATCCGTGGAGCAGTTGTTCTGCCACATGGAACTGGTAAAAAAGTTCGCGTTTTAGTCTTTGCTAAAGATGCTAAAGCTGAAGAAGCAAAAGCAGCAGGTGCTGAATTCGTAGGAGCTGAGGATCTTATTCCGAAGATCCAGAATGAAGGATGGTTAGACTTTGACGTTGTTGTTGCAACTCCAGATATGATGGGTGTTGTAGGTCGTCTTGGTCGTGTACTTGGACCGAAAGGTTTAATGCCAAACCCGAAAGCTGGTACAGTAACAATGGACGTTACTAAAGCAGTTAACGACATTAAAGCAGGTAAGATCGAGTACCGTCTTGACAAATCCAACATCATCCATGTTCCGATCGGAAAAGCTTCCTTTACCGAGGAGCAGTTAAGCGACAACTTCCAGACGCTTATGGGAGCTATTGTAAAGCTAGACCTAGAAAGGTCAGTATTTAAAGAATTGCTCCGACAATGGGACCTGGTAAGATCAACCCGATCCTACCACCGCACACATAATTTTGAAAGGACATATGAGATATTTAAAATCGAGACCAGTTGTTATGGATATTTTGATGATAAGAAACGAGAATATGTGATTACCAGACCAGATACACCAGCCCTTGGGTAAACTATCTGTGAGATCCTGAGTATGGTGCCATTGTGTCCAATAATGCAGGGGGATACAGCTTTGTAAAGTCTGGTGCTAACGGAAGAATTTTACGTTATGTTTTTAATCAGTTTGATCAGCCGGGAAGATATATTTATCTCAGGGATAATGACACAAAAGATTATTGGTCAGCATCCTGGCGGCCTGTAGGAAAGGATCTTGAAAAATATAAAAGTGAATGTCACCACGGTACTGCTTATACCAGGATGATGGCAGATTACAGCGGTATTCATTCTGAGGTTAGGTATTATGTACCCCTGGGACAGTCTTATGAGGTGTGGAGCCTTTGTGTGGAGAACTGTTCTGATAAGGAAAGAGAAATTAATGTAACCGGTTATGCGGAATTTACCAACAACAATAATTATGAACAGGATCAGGTAAATCTGCAGTATTCCCAGTATATTACCAAAACTGTTTTCAGAGGAAACCGTGTACGCCAGATGATCCATGCAAATCTGGATCGTCTTGATGAAGGGGAAAAGTAGATAACAAAGATGTGACAAATCGGTTCCTGGGTCTGGCCGGCGTGCCAGTGGATTCCTGGTGCGGTGAAAAAGAAGCATTTCTGGGGAGATATCACGGTTATGGAAACCCGGTAGGAGTAATTGACGGCAAGCTTAATTGTGAGGGAAATTATAATGAAAACAGCTGTGGTGCATTGACAGCAGTGTTAAAGCTTGCCCCGGGAGAAAAGAAAGAGATGGCTTTTCTTGTAGGTATGAAAAAATGACGAGGCAGAAGCGATTGTTGCGCGTTATGACCAAAATTGCCAGCAGGTTTGCGAAAGGGAACTGGAAGAACTGATCAGTTACTGGCATGGACAGCTTGCACATTTTCAGATCAGAACACCAAGTCCGGAATTCGATACCATGATCAATACATGGAACGCATATAACTGTTTTATGACATTTATCTGGTCCAGAGCAGCATCCTTTTACTTACTGCGGTCTGCGCAATGGATATGGATACCGCGACACTGTGCAGGATATTCAGGGCGTGATCCATCTGGCACCTGAAATGGCAGCGGATAAGATCCGTTTTATGTTGTCTGCCCAGGTAGATAATGGTGGTGGTCTGCCTCTTGTTAAATTCACCCACAATCCAGGACATGAGGATACGCCGGACGATGCTTCCTATGTACAGGAAACAGGGCATCCGGCATATCGTGCTGACGATGCTCTATGGCTTTTTTCCAACTGTATATAAGTATGTGTCAGAGACAGGAAATGTAGATTTTATTGATGAGGTAATCCCATTTGCCAATAAAGATGAAGGAACAGTATATGAGCATCTGAAACGTGCGATCCAGTTCTCGATGGAACATCTTGGAAAACATGGAATGCCGGCGGGACTTTATGCAGATTGGAACGACTGCCTGAGGCTTGGAAAAGATGGAGAATCTACTTTTTGTAGCTTTGCAGTTTTATTATGCAATGACCATTTTGAAGGAGTTTGCGGCTTACGAAAAAGATGAAGAATATATCTCATATCTGGAAAAAAGCCAGGAAGAGCTTGGGAAACTGATTGAAAAGTCTTTGCTGGAATGAAGACCGGTTTATCCGCGGTTTTACAGAAGCAGGAGAAATAATCGGACAGCGTACAGATCCGGAAGCAAATATGTGGCTGAATCCCCAGAGCTGGGCTGTGATCAGTGGGCTTGCAACAAAGGAGCAGTCAGAACTGGCACTTGAGCAGGTTTATAAAAGACTGAATACAGAGTATGGTGCTATTCTTATGGATCCCCATATCACGCACATGCTTTTGACGGTGCACTGGCTGTAATTTATAATGCAGGAACAAAAGAAAATGCCGGAATTTTCTCTCAGTCTCAGGGATGGATTATCCTTGCAGAAGCATTAAGAGGACATGGTGAGCGTGCATTTGAATATTTTATTGAAAATGCTCCGGCTGCACAGAATGACAAGGCGGAGATCCGCAGGCTTGAGCCATATTGCTATGGTCAGTTTACAGAGGGGAAAGCACCGAATTTTGGCCGTTCTCATGTACACTGGCTTACTGGAACTGCGTCTACTGTTATGGTAGGATGTGTGGAAGGTATTCTTGGAATGCGTCCTGATTTCTATGGTCTTCGTATCGCACCGTCCATACCGAAAGAATGGGATGGATTTGAAGTCGAAAAGATTTCCGCGGCTGTCACCTGCACATTAAAGTGCAAAATCCGGGACATGCAGAGAGTGGATTTAAGAAACTTACTGTAAACGGTGAAGAGTTAAAAGATAATTATATTCCACAGGAGAAGCTGACTGCTGAAACTGAGGTTGAATTGTATCTGTCGTAAAAATTTAGTAGGCCTGGTGGGTGGACGCAGGCAGAAAGCGAGAAACATTGATGAAACATATAGAATTTCAGGATAAAAATGGAAGCTTTATTATACATGATCCGGAAAATTATAGCGGTCTGTATCTGCCTATGGCGGGAGAAAAAGGACTGAAATCCAGTATCACCCCTAATCTGGGAGGAGACAGCAAAACGGATCAGAATCATTTCCTTCTTGAGCCTGTAAGTATTGAAAACCTGCATAACAACCGAAATACCAGAAATTTCTGGTGTCAGGTATATAAAAGCACAGAAGCATGTGATACTGCTCTGTCTGGAGCAGATCCGAAGCTTCTGGGCTGTTGGTCTGTCTGTGGAAATTCTGCAGAACAGGAATTTCAGAAATATACTGATAAACAGGATAAAAGCAGCCTGGAAGCCGGATTTATGTGGCAGAAGATTTCCCGAAAATCACAAAATATGGTCTTCAGGCAGAAGTAACATCTTTTTTGTTACAATTTCTGGGGACATGGAAGTAGAATATGTGGAAATCACAAATATTTCCGAAAAAAAGTGGAAATTGTGCCAACAGGTGCAATTCCGGTATATGGAAGAAGTGCAGATAATCTTCGAGATCACCGCCATGTTACCTCCCTTCTCCACCGAATTCGGACCACCGATTATGGTGTGGAAGTAACCCCGGTTTTGTCCTTTGACGAGCGGGGACATCAGAAAAATAATACTACATATTTTGTATACGGTTCAGATGAAAACGGAGAGAAGCCGGAGTCATTTTATCCTACGGTGGAGGAGTTTATAGGAGAAGGCGGAACCTTTCTGAATCCAGAGGCAGTAAGAATTAATAAGCCCGGAAAACCCTCTGGAACAGAACTTCAGGGAAAAGAGGCTGTTGGAGGCATCCGATTCAGCCGGAAAACACTGAAACCAAGGGAAACAGCTGGTTATATTTTACTATGTGGGATTGCAGATGCCGGTGAGCAGCAGTTCCCAAGAAAGGAAAATACAGATAAAAAAGGCAATAGATCCGGCAAAAACTTCTAAATGGATAGAGTCGTTGACTTCTGGCTGCAGGACCCGCTCCCAGGTACGGAATATGCTGGAAGAAGTAAAAGAACACTGGATTCGGAAGGTTAATGTAGCGTTTGAAACTGGAAGCGAAGATGCGGATAATTATCTGAAATGGATCTGTTTCCAGCCAATCCTCAGAAGAATTTATGGCTGTTCTTTTCTCCCCTATCATGATTATGGAAAAGGGGACGCGGCTGGCGCGATTTATGGCAGGATTGCCTTGCCTTGTTGATCATGGAGCCATCTGAGGTAAGACAGATGATCATTGATAATTATGGAGGTGTTCGTATTGATGGAACAAATGCCACAATTATAGGAAGTGGTCAGGGAGAATTTATTGCAGACAGGAATAATATTACCCGTGTATGGATGGATCATAGCTTTTGGCCGTTTGTAACTACGAAGCTTTATTTGGATCAGACCGGGGATCTTGATGTTTTATTTGAGAAGATTCCATATTTCAAGGATCTTCAGACAAAACGCGGAACAGCTCATGATGAAGAATGGAACAGCAGTTATGGTAACTTACAGAAAACAGATGCTAATGAAATATATCATGGAACTGTTCTGGAACATATTCTTCTTCAAAATCTGTGCGCATTTTTTTTGATGTGGGAGATCATAATGAAATGTGTCTGCATGGAGCAGACTGGAATGATGCCTTAGATATGGCATGGGAAAAAGGTGAGAGTGTGGCCTTTACCTGTGCTTATGCCGGAAATTTGAAGGATATCGCTTATGTGCTTAGAGAAATAGAGAGTGTTCAGGGAATTAACAGGATTGAGCTTGCAGAAGAAATGGAATGTCTGTTTGCCTGTGGAAAACAGTTATATGAAAACCCTGAGAAAAACAGAAGGTTTTGAAGCAATATACTGATTTGAGTGCCCATAATCTCAGTGGAAATAAAGTAGTGCTTTCTCTGAAAATGGTATGCAGCAATCTGGAAGAAAAAAGCAGACTGGCTCGTGGAAAATATTCGGAAAAAATGAATGGATCCAGGATGGGGATAAAGGCTGGTTTAATGGATATTATGATAATCATGGAAGAAAAGTAGAATATAGCGCGGTTTCAGATGAAACCGACAATAAAGCTGGTGCAGAGTGTAACACCCGAATGATGCTTACCGGACAGGTATTTGCTGTCATGAGTGGTACCGCTACAGAGGAAAGATCCAGGCAATCTGCAGGAGTGCAGATGCATATCTGTATGACAGGAAAAGCCGGCGGCTACCGCCTGAATACAGATTTCAAAGAGGAAAAATTTGACCTGGGAAGAATGTTTGGATTTGCATATGGAGAAAAGGAAAATGGTGCCGTCTTTTCCCATATGGCAGTTATGTATGCCAATGCATTGTACAAACCGGTCACGCCAAAGAAGGATACAAAGTTCTTCAGACTCTGCTTGATACTGCAATGGATTTTGAACGCAGCAAATGTACCCGGGAATCCCGGAATATTTCGATAATCAGGGAAGAGGCTTATACGCATATCTGACCGGAGCTGCAAGCTGGTATATGCTGACCATGATAACAGAAGTTTTTTGGAGTAAAAGGCCAGCTGGGCGATATGGTGATAGCACCTGCACTTATGCCTGAGCAGTACGATCAGGAAGGAAAAGCTTCCTTGAAAATAGAATTTGCCGGAAGGGAAATTTTCCATTCATATTTTAACAGGAGAAAAAAGAATGGAATAAAGTGCAGATAAAAGAAGCCTTTTGTGATGGTACTTTGCTGTCGGCAGAAGGCGGCAGGCAGGCAGGCTCGCCTGAAGCGCTCTGAAATAGAAAAAACTGACTTTGGAAAAAGTACATGAAATTAATATTATTTTGAACTAATCTGATAAAGAATTAAAAAATGACCAGATATTCAGGAATAACAATGCATAAATAAAGGTTATTCCTGAATATCCGGTCTTTTTATGTAAGGCGGAGAATTATGCATTGCAGGAGCCTTACGTGCTAGAGCCTGTTTGAAAAATCATTCCCGCAATCTGCACCCCCTTTGCACTATATTTTTGCCCGAATTCGCAGTTGCCGTAGCCCGCTACGGCGCTTCATCCGGACAAAATCTTCCACAAATTGTGACGCACATCATGCAGAAAGCTTTTTTTCAAACACGCTCTAGGTCAGCTTACCACATGGATTTATAATACCTATCCCTGTATTTTTTTTGGAGTCAGACCAGTGAAATTTTCGAATACCTGAATAAAGTGACTCTGGGAAGAGAAGGATAGGTAATTGGCGATGTCAACTACTGCTTTGTCCGAGTAGCGAAGAAGATGTGTGGCTTTTTCTATTTTTTCTCCCTTATGTAGTCACTGATGGAAATTCCAAGATTTTGTTTGAATACCCTGGATAGATAATTCTGGGAAAGACCGGTGTGGCAGGCAAGGTCTTCTATGGTGATACGGTCCTTTATATGAGCATAGATGTAATCAATGCACTGCATAACTGGCTTGGAAAGTACGGATAATTTTTTTTGCAGGATCATTTTTCCGGTAAAATCCTTTGCCATAGTGTGGTGAAGGTCTGCAATCTGTCGCAGGGAAGTGCAGGAATCCATTTTTAAAATGTAAAAGTCACTAAGCCGGTAGGCCTGCTCTGCCTCCATCCCTCCGTCAATGCAATATCTGGTAAGCATCGCAGCTGTAACCACAAAGTGGTATTTCAGATTCGTGACAGGGTTTCTGGAAAGGACTCCGGTTCCCTCCAGATTCGTAAAAAGAATCTGCATTACAGTTCTGTATGACAGTTTCCATATCTCCGGTTTTACTGCCGTATAAAAGGAATATTCAACAGAAGGCGGCCTGTGCTTGGATTCAGTTTCGTTTTCTTCAAATTCTGTGTTGTACCAGTCTTTTGATATTGCCATGTAATCCCCTCCAAAACAAAAAATGTGTCATTTTTTTATATTATGACATGAATCTGATATTTTGTTAAGAGAAATAATATAATGTCAAAAATAAAAAATGGTATATTTATTGCACCAAAGAGATACAGCATTAAGAAAAATGCTCAAAAAAAGGAGGATTTTTATATGAAGAAGAGAGCAGTATCTATGTTACTTACAGCTGTTATGGCAGTTACCGGTATGGCTGCAACTAGCAACCGTAGCACATGCAGAAGGAGAAGAGGGAAAAGGTTATTAACATCTATTCCTGGAACGATGAGTTCCGTACACGTCTGGAGGCTATTTATCCAGAAGTTGAGTCCACTTCCAGCGATGGAACTGTTACAACCTTAAAAGACGGAACTGAGATCCATTGGATCATCAACCCAAACCAGGATGGTGTATATCAGCAGAAACTGGATGAGGCACTTCTCAACCAGGCTGATGCAAGTGCAGATGATAAGGTAGACATGTTCTTTAACTGAGACAGATTATGTGTTCAAATATACAGACAAAGATGCAGATGTAGCAATGCCTCTTACAGATCTTGGAATTGATCCGGATACAGATCTTGCAGATCAGTATGATTTCACGAAAACAACAGCTTCTGATTCGGATGGAGTACAGAGAGGCGCCACATGGCAGTGCTGCCCAGGAACCCTGGTATACCGTCGTGATATTGCAAAAAGAAGTTTTTGGAACAGATGATCCGGCAGAAGTAGGCGAGAAAGTAAAAAAGACTGGGATACAATGAAAGAGACTGCTGCTCAACTGAAGGAGAAAGGTTACTACACATTTTCTTCTTATGCAGACACTTTTCGTTTATATGGAAACAGCATCGCACAGTCCTGGGTACAGCCTGGTGAGACAACCATTACAGTTGACCAGAAGATTATGGATTGGGTAAATGATTCCAAAGAGTGGCTGGATGCAGGTTTCCTTTAACCCTACTGTAAAAGGACAGTGGAACGATGACTGGAACAAAGCTATGGGCTCCCAGTCAAAAGTATTTGCATTCCTGTTTCCGGCATGGGGAATCGACTTTACATTAAGTCCAAACTGGGATGGCGATGCAGGCTCATGGGCTGTTACAAATCCTCCGCAGGAATACAATTGGGGCGGTTCTTACATTCATGCAGCAACAGGAACAGATAATCCAGAGCATGCAAAAAGACATTATCCTTGCTATGACTGCAGACAAAGACAACCTGTTAAAGATTTCTAAGGATTATTCAGACTTCACAAATACAAAGAGTGGTATGGCAGAGGCTGCTACAGATGATGCAAACTTCTCTTCTGATTTCCTTGGTGGACAGAATCCATTTAAGTATTTCTCACCGGTTGCAGAGAATATCAAGATCGCACCACTTTCCGCTTATGACCAGGGATGTGTAGAGCTTATCCAGAACTCCTTCAGTGATTATTTCCAGGGAAATGTTGACTTTGATAAAGCAAAGGCAAACTTTGAGACTGCTATTAAAGAGCGTTATCCTGAGATCTCTGAGGTTAAATGGCCGGAATAATGTAGATAGTTCTGAGGATTTTGTTTGCAAAAACATCTTGCAGAATACTATTAAAAAAATAATGTCCATGTGACATTTGAAAATTGGTATAAGGAACGTGGAGAGGATCCTGTAACATAGGATTCTCTCCTGTTCTGTAAGATGTGTGTAAAGGAGAACTGTTATGAAGAAAAACAAGAAAAGCATTAATTATGGAAAATGGGGCTACCTGTTTATCCTTCCTTTTTTTTATAATCTATTTGATTTTTTCTTTGATTCCATTGGTTGATACGGTCCGTTACAGCTTTTTTGAATATTTCCGTTCAGGAATTAAAGAAATCGGACCGAATTTTATTGGAATGGCAAATTACATCAGTCTGCTGAAATCCGATATGTTTAAATATGGAGCAAACACATTGATTCTGTGGGTAATCGGATTTGTACCGCAGATTGTGGTTGCGTTAGTTCTGGCAGCCTGGTTTACAGATGCCCGTTTGAAAATAAGAGGAAAACAGTTTTTTAAGGTTGTAATTTATCTGCCGAACCTGATCATGGCTTCAGCATTTGCATTACTGTTCTTTACCATGTTCTCCACCAACGGACCGATTAACTCTATTCTGATGTCTCTGGGATGGGTTAAAGACCCTATTGATTTTATGGGATCTGTAGTTGGAACAAGATCTTTAATTGGCTTTATGAACTTCCTTATGTGGTTTGGAAATACAACGATTATGCTGATGGCTGCTGTTATGGGTATCAGTATGGATGTTTTTGAAGCATCGGAACTGGACGGCTGTAACAGCATTCAGCGTTTCTATTATATTACATTGCCGCTGATCAGACCGATTCTTGCATATACATTAATTACATCCATTATTGGTGGCCTTCAGATGTTTGATGTACCGCAGATCCTCACAAACGGACAGGGTAATCCGGACAGAACATCCATGACACTGATTATGTTCCTGAACAGCCATCTGAAGAGCAAGAATTATGGTATGGCCGGAGCATTGTCTGTATACCTGTTTATTATCAGTGGTATTTTATGCTTCATCGTATATCGCATGACCAATGATAATGATCCGGATGGTTCCAAAAAAAAAAAAAAAGTGCTAAGGAAGAAAGGAGAAGATTAAGAAGATGAAGAAGAAAGCAGGGAAGCCAATTCAGAACAGTTTTCGTGGCACATATCGTACTGATTCTTCTGTCTTTATGTGCCTGTTCTTCTTTTACGTATTGATAATTAATGCAACCAGATCTCATGGGGATCTGCAGAAAGGTTTTCTCAGCACTTCCAGGAAAATATTTCCTTGAGAATCTGAAAAACGTGGCAAACGACGGAAGCTTTCCAATGTTTCGGGGAATTTTGAACAGTGTGATCGTATCTTCCTGTAGTGCCGCACTTTGTACATATTTTTCATCCCTTACGGCATATGGTCTTTATGCTTATGAGTTTAAAGGCAAGAAAGGTTGCTTTTACATTTATCATGGCAATTCTTGTAATGCCAACGCAGGTTACTGCAATGGGATTCCTTCGTCTGGTTACGAAGATGGGATTATATGATTCCCTTCTGCCGCTGATCATTCCCTCCATTGCATCTCCAGCTGTATTCTATTTTATGTACAGCTATCTGCAGTCGTCTCTGCCGCTTTCTCTTGTGGAGGCTGCCAGAATCGATGGTTCCGGAGAATTCCATACCTTTAATCGCATTGTGATTCCAATTATGAAGCCTGCAATTGCAGTTCAGGCGATTTTTACATTTGTTGGTTCCTGGAACAACTACTTTGTACCGGCCCCTGATCATCCAGTCCAAGAGTAAAATGACGGTTCCGATCCTGATTGCAACACTTCGTGGAGCAGATTATATGAATTTTGATATGGGTAAGATTTACATGATGATCACAGTTGCCATTGTGCCGATTATTATCGTATATCTCCTTCTTTCCAAGTATATTATTGCAGGTGTTACCCTTGGTGGTGTCAAAGAGTAATGGCGTTTACACAGTTTAAGCACAGTGGGACTTTGAATCCGGAAATATCTGTCTGCGAGAAAAAGCATAGCTCTTTTGCAGAAAAAGCGGCAGAGGAAGGCATTGTTCTATTGAAAAATGAAAATATTCTTCCCATTTCATTATCTGCATCGGTTGCCCTTCTGGGCATCGGTGCGGATAAAACTGTAAAAGGGGGATTGGTTCCGGAGATGTAAATAACAGGCAGAATATTACCATTTACGAAGGAATGGAAGAATCCGGAATTCAGGATCACCAGCAAGGGACTGGCTGGATGATTATGAACATCGCTATCAGAAAGCGAGACTTATATGGAAAGAGAAAATTCTTGAAGAAGCAAAGCATGTAAATAATCCTTTTTGATGCCTATGCATCCAATCCATTTATCATGCCGGAGGGGCGTCCTGTTTCTGAAATGGATATCCAGGAAGCTGAAATTGTTGTTTATGTAATCAGCCGTATTTCTGGTGAAGGAAAAGATCGTCGTCTTGAAAAAGGTGACTATTATCTTAGTGAACGAGAAGAGAAAGATATTCTTTTTTCTAAACAGCAGAAGTGTGCCTATTGTTCTGCTTATAAATGCCGGTGGTCCTGTGGAGCTTACAGATATTCTGGAAAAAGCGCAGTGGATAAAAGGTATCCTCAATATTTCCCAGCTTGGACAGGAGGGGGGACGTGCGGTTGCAAGGATCCTTCTTGGAGAAGCTGTTCCAAGCGGAAAGCTTACAACAACCTGGGCAAAAAATATGCGGATGTGCCATTTGCAGAGAATTTTAGTTATCTGAATGGAAATCTGGAATTGGAAGAATATAAAGAAGGAATTTATGTGGGCTATCGGTATTTCGATAGTTTTGGTGTAAAACCACTTTTTCCTTTTGGCTTCGGTCTTTCTTATACAGATTTTAAGATTCAGTTTTGCAGTATTGAAATTGACAAGGATAAGATTGCAGTAAATGTATCTGTAGAGAATATTGGAAATACTTTTTTGCAGGAAGAGAAGTTGTACAGGTGTATGTATCACTTCCCAGGGTAGGATAGAGAAAAGAATACCATCGCCTGGTTGGATATGCAAAGACAAATGTATTAAAGCCGGGAGAAAAACAGGAGTTAAAGATCCTGTTTGATGGAAAAACTATTGCAAGCTTTTTTGAGGATGCAAATGCCTGGATCGTGGAAACAGGAAAGTATGGTCTCTGGATTGGAAATAATTCAGCCAATCTGAAGCTGGAGGCTTTTATAAATGTGAACCAGGATGTAGTTCTGGAGCAGACGCAGAAACTGGAGGCGTTGGTTGAATTATCTGAAAAAACTGGAAGCTTCGAAGAATGTAAAGGCTGCAGAAAAGCAGCTGGAGAAAAAAGTAGAAATGCTGATTTTCCCACCATACAGTTTGAAGCATTGCAGAGAAAACAAAAAGGCTGGAAATGTTGACCGAGAGTCTCTGGCCATGGGAAACTCGCTGGAAATTCTGGCAGAAGAGCTGCCTGTAGAAGAATTGATCCCACTTTTATACGGAAATACTGGTGGTAGTAGCAGCAATCTTGGAGCAGCAGGGATTAAAGTGCCTGGTTCAGCTGGCGAAACTTCAGAAGCTCTTTATGAAAAATATGGAGTTCCGGTATTGATCATGGCAGACGGACCAGCTGGTATCAGACTGCAAAGAAGTTATGAGGTAAATCGCGAGAATGATTCTGTTTATGGAATCGGTGTTCTTGGTTCTTTGGAAAATGGATTTCTGGTAACAGAAAAGCCTCACCAAAATGCAGATACGTATTATCAGTACTGTACTGCTTTTCCGGTTGGTACAGCTTTGGCGCAGTCCTGGAATCGGCAGTTGTTGAAAGAGTTTGGAGAAATGATAGCTGAGGAAATGGAGAAATTTGGCGTCAATCTCTGGTTGGCACCGGGAATGAATATTCACAGAAATCCCCTGTGCGGACGAAACTTTGAATACTATTCAGAGGACCCGCTGCTTGCAGGAAGTCTGGCCGCAGCAGTTACCAAAGGGGTTCAGAGTAAAGCAGGATGCGGGGTAACGATTAAGCATTTTGCATGCAATAATCAGGAAGATAATCGTATGGGAGTAGATGTTCATCTTTCTGAAAGGGCCCTTCGTGAGATTTATTGTCGTGGATTTGAGATTGCCATAAAGGAGAGTAAACCTGCGGCAATTATGTCCTCCTATAATCTGGTAAATGGGGTACATGCCGCAAACAGCAAGGATCTGTGTACCAGAATTGTGCGTGATGAGTGGGGATTTGAGGGCGTGATCATGTCGGACTGGAATACTACGGAACCCGAGGACGGAAGTATTCCATGGAAGTGCACAGCTGCCGGAAATGATATTATCATGCCAGGAAGTGAGAATGATCATAAAAGTATTCTGGATGGTTACAGAAGCGGGGAGCTTTCAGAAGAAGAAATTCGTATTTGTGCCAGAAGGGTCTTGAAACTAATTGATAAACGGCGAAGCAGTTATTTGGTTATGAGCAAGTAGCGAAGCGGATTGCGAATATTCGCTTGACTAAAAGGACTGAGCAAGGTATGCGTATGTGTACTTTGCTCTTATTTTTTTCATTTTTATAGAAATTATAAAGAGAGATGTGGTAGTATGGAAAATACCAGCGATACAAAAAAGAAAATCTGGGATGGAGCTTGAGGTGAAAGATGGTGCTTTGCTGTGGCAGAGTATAGAAATAGACGAAAGTAAGAAGAGCGTATAAAAAGCAGTGGAAAATGGAAGGAGAGTCTAAATGGATGAGCGAAGCAAACGGGCGCAGATGGAGCGGAAGAGGAGAATTCGTAGAAAGAAACAGAGACGTCGGGTTTTGATTAGTGCGCTGGTGGAAGTTTTGATTCTGGCAGTGTTGGCTTTTTGCGTTTTGTTGTTGGAACAGAGGACTGGAAACGAAAATTTCAGGCTTTTTCGGACGATTCGACAGACCGCCTGTGAAGGAACTGGATGTGACGGGAGTAAATAGTTCTAATATAGTTCTAATGGATGTGAAGAGTGGAATAGTTATTGGTGACTTGAATGGAAAAGAGCAGATTTATCCGGCGTCCATGACGAAGATCATGACTGCAATTGTGGCGCTGGAAGCATTTTCAGATCTGGATCATGAGATTACTTTAAGTGAGAATATTTTTTATGCTCTGGATGGACAGGATGCCACACAGGCAGGCTTTCAGCCAGGGGAGAGCGTGAGAGTGCGTGATCTGGTCTACGGCGTAATGCTGCCTTCCGGAGCAGGATGTTGTCTGGCTTTGGCAGATGAAGCATCCGGCTCAGAAGAAGCATTTGTGGAAAAAGATGAATAAGAAGGCCAAGTCCATTGGGATGAAGGATACCCATTTTATGGATTGTACTGGCTTACATGATCCAGAGCATTATAGTACAGCATATGATATTGCGCTGCTGCTTAAGTATGCGTTACATAATGATACTTTCCGTGAAGTGGCAGAAAGCCATTTCCATTCTACGCCAGCTACCAATGTACATCCGGATGGAATTACCTATTACAGTACCATGTTTTTAAAAATATGTCGGATACATCGGTAACCGGCGGGGAAATTCTGGGTGGCAAAACCGGGTATACCTCTGAGGCAGGGCATTGTCTGGCAAGCTTTGCACAGATATATGGCAGGGAGTACATTCTGGTAACTGCAGGCGCCGCGGCGGACGCCACGGGAGTGCCGCACATTCTGGACGCGAAAAACAATTTATAACCGACTGGGCGAAGCGGTGGCACAGAAATAAGAAATGACAAATCCAGTGAGGAAGTGAATGCTCTTTTTTTCTATGCTGTGTTTCGAGTCAGGCTGGTGTTATTTCGCCATTTGCAGGATTGCCACAATATCTTCTTTCGTCAACGGCTGGAAGAAGCCAATGTGTCCGTTTCTGCCGAAAACGCATTTCTCAGCCATTTCCTCGATTTGGGCATCGGTTGGATAAATGCCAAGTTCAGTAAGGGTGGTTGGCATGCCTATAGAGTGGCACCAGGTCTCCCAGGCAATGATGGATGCGAGAACAGTATCCGTAATATCAGAATCGCTGGTCTGGGAAGCATCAATTCCGAAAACCTTCTCACCAAACTGTGCAAACCTTCCCGGATTTGTCTTATACACATATCTCGCCCAGCTTCCCCAGACAGCTGCAAGTCCGGCTCCGTGAGTTACATCAAACATACCGCCGAGTTCATGCTCAATCTTATGTGTGGCAAAATCAGATACCCGTCCGGCACCAGTCAGACCGTTATGGGAAAGGCTTCCGGCCCACATGAGAGTAGCCCGGGCGTCATAGTTCTCAGGGTCTTTTACAGCAACCTGGGCGGCATCACGAACGGAAATCATCAGTCCCTCTGCAATCCGGTCAGTAAGGCTGGTATCTGTGTCTGTAGGGGTAAAATAGCGCTCCATAGTGTGCATCATAATATCAGCTGCGCCGCTGGCTGTCTGATACGCCGGAAGGCTGTAAGTCAGCTCAGGATTCATAATAGCAAATCTGGGGCGTGAGCAGTCGTGCCCATAGGAACGTTTCATCATACCGTCTTCAATGGTGAGAACCATGGAGGAAGACATCTCAGAACCGGCAGCTGCAATTGTAAGAATAACGCCAATGGGCAGGTTTTTATCTGTTTTAACACGACCGTAAAGCAGATCTTCCATTTCAAAATCATTGGCGATTCCGTAACCGATTCCCTTTGCTGTATCAATTACGCTGCCGCCTCCAATTGGCAGAAGGAAGTCAACACGTTCCGACCGTCCAATGCGGATCCCTTCTTTTACCAGGGAAAGGCGAGGATTGGGAACCACGCCACTAAAGTCTATATAGGAAAGTCCGGCTCCATTCAGGCTCTGATGTACACGTTCCAATAGTCCTGATGATTCAACATGTCCTCCTTTTTTCCATAAATGATCATAACTTTATGCCCACCAAATGCGGCAACCTGTTTGCCAGCCTCGTTTTCCCGGTCTGCACCGAAAAGAACTCTGGTAGGAGTGTAAAAATCAAAATTTATCATGGGAAATGCCTCCGTAAAATATGAAAATAAATTTGCGATTCTTTGCAAAAAGTGTTCTGTGAGCGGTCTTATGCATCTGACATCATTATATATGCTGGAAATGTAAATGACCAGAGCGGATTTTGTAATTTTATGGGATAATTTTTCGAACGATAAAACTTTACTTTTAAGCTGTGATTTTGTAAGGTATGGTTATAGAGGAAAAACAGAAAAACGGTGCACAGTTATTCTTTACTTCCAATATAGAAAACTATATAACAAAAGGAGAACTGATGGATGAAAGATCTAAAGGAGTTGAACCTGCTGGACCGTTTTCTGTTTGCTGAGGCGATGGAAGATCCGCAGAATATGCGGGATGTATTGGAAATTATTCTTGGAAAAGATGTAGTTTTGAAGCACCTACCCCAGACAGAAAAAAGAAGCACGGATTTCACCAGCGTATCGTTTTGCTAAAGTGGATGTGTGGGCAAAGGATACAGATGAAGTTGTATATGATACAGAGGTACAGGGGACGAATACGAAGAATCTTCCCAAAAAGAAGCAGATATTACGAAAGTATTATTGATGCGAAATTATTAAAACCCGGTGAACGTGATTTTAACAAAATGAATGATATCTATATTATTCTGATAGCTCCGTTTGATTTGTTTGGGAAGAGAAAATATATGTATACATTTGAGATGACCTGTAAAGAGGATCCATCTGTATCGCTTGAGGATGGCGCTACCCGCATTTTTCTGAATACCCATGGGGAAAATCCAGATGGAGTAAGTCCGGAGCTGGTAGAATTGCTTCATTATATTGAACATACCACTCAGGACATGGCAGATGGCTGTAAAAGCGAAAGAATACATAAGATGCAGAAGCGTATATGCAGTATCAAATCCAGTGAGGAAGTGAGTGTGAGATATATGCAGAGATGGGAAGAAATGGAAATGGAAAAGAGGCGGCACGTGAATTAGGACTCGCAGAGGGCAGAACCCAGGGACTTACTGAGGGCAGAACCCAGGGTCTTGCGGAGGGAAGAGCGGAGGGAAGAGCGGAGGGAAGAGCGGAGGGAAGAGCGGAGGGAAGAGCAGAGGGAAGAAGTTCTATGGCACGATTGATAGATAAATTATTAGAAGAAAATCGCATAGAAGATTGTAAAAGAATAGCAAAAGACCCAGAATTTTGTCAACATCTGATGGAAGAATTTGGAATAGAGTAAAAAATAAAAGTGGAACATTCTTTAAAATTAATAAACAGAATGTTCCACTTTTCCTGTATCGTTATATGTTAGCTAGAGAATATTTGGCTTTTATCGATTTCCCTGGAAAGCAGCTTCTTATAACTGCAATCCATCCCGATTGCTCCAAGTGGTGCAGTGATCAGAATTCCCAGTACAGCCACAGAAAGCACGATCTGCCCGCAGGAAAGTCCCATAGCCATTGGAACAGACCCAATCGCTGCCTGTACGGTTGCTTTCGGAAGGTAGGCAATGGAACAGAACAGTCTTTCCCGCCATGTTAGGTTTGTTCCGGTAACACAAAGAGAAACGCCCAGGGTACGGATCAGAAGTGCTGCAAAGATCATGGCCAGGGCAGCAGGACCGGCTTTTAAGGTATAGCGGATATCTACAGAAGCACCTACAAGTACAAAAAAAAGCAGGACTTCAGCAGCCAGCCATAGTTTCCCGAATTTCTGGGAAAGGCGGGCAGAAACGGAGGCGGTGCATTTTAGCTTCAAAACACAAGCCATGCTTATCACAGCCAGAAGTCCGGAGACGGAAACCACTGGCTTCAGCCATGTCTCAATGGACATAAGCAGGAAAGCCACGCCCATTACTACGATCACTTTCATGCTGTTTCGCACCATATGACTGTGCGCATAAGCAGTTTCGAAAAACAAGGAAAGAAGATAACCAGCCACACTTCCAAGTGCAATACCCAGGATAATGGAAACCGGAATGTTGATAAAATCTTTCAAATGTGCGCTGCCGCCCTGTGCCATAGTAGAAAATGTGGAAAACAGCACGATCACATAAATATCATCACAGGAAGCGCCTGCCAGGATCATCTGGGGAATGCTTTTGGCTGTGCCGTATTTTTCATCCATCAACTGTACCATTCTTGGGACAACTACAGCCGGGGGATACCGCACCCATTACAGCGCCCATCACAGCCGCTTCCAGTCTGGTAATTCCCAGAAAATACGGTGCCAGCAAAAAGTAAGCCAGGATTTCGAAAGTTGCAGGAATGCAGGCCATCATGATGGCAGGACGTCCCACTTTCTTCAGATCGGCAAGATTCAGGGAAAGTCCCGCTTTCAGCAGGATAATGATCAACGCGATCTGCCGCAGCTCCGATGAGATGGACAGAATCGACGGATCCAATACGTTCAGCACATAAGGTCCCAGTAAAATACCGGTGATCAACATACCGATAATACGTGGCAGTTTCAGTGCCTGGCAAATAGCAGCCAAGGAAAGTCCCACAAGAAAAATAAAAGCCAGAGATGTTAACATTGTTATAAATTCCTCCTTTTTACGCAGAAAAAGCTGATGCTTCCTGCGACAATTGTTATCACAGAAGTCATCAGCTTAATAAGCGGTTCGGGATGATCCCGGGGAGACATTCATTCCCCTTTGTTTCTGGTGGTATAATAGCACATTATAAAAAGTGGTGGCAAGAAGAAATTATAAATCAAATAACAACTTCTGCTGTGCACGTTACTGCTCACTCTGTGACCAGTAACCGCTCCGCGATGCACAGAAAGACGAACCTTCTTGTGACAAGCACAAGAAGTAGCGTTTGCTGCGCAAACTTAATTCTCGGGTTTTCTGTGAACTTTGTTCACGAAAAACACCTCGCGGAATGTTACCAGGGAACAGTAACCTGTGCACAACAACGTGCTTTGTAACATGTAGAATCTAAGTTTTGTATCATTAGGCGTTGGGGGAAGAGAATTAAAACAACGTCTCTTCATTCTCCTCAAATAGTTTATCATTAATTTCAAACAACTTAAGCCTATGAAGCAATCCATAATAAATAATGGCATCTCTCTTTAATTTCGGATAAAGCTGTGCCATTCCACAAAGCTTCAGCAGTTCCTGGGTTTCGTCAACCGTCGCTTCAAGCCCATAACACAGGCACAGAAGACGATTCCGCGATGGATTACGGCGGCCTGCGAAAATCTGATGGAGATATATTTCGCTCATACCGGCCTGTTTGGCAAGCGCTGCCTTAGAGATATGCTTCTTTTCGAACAGACGGTTTAATAATTCTGCCACACTCTTATTTTCAAATTGCTCCTGGTTCTGGGACAGAAACTGGCTCAGATCCGGGGAATCCATAAGCTCCTGCTGTAAACCATCTGTATTTTTCTTTTTTCATATTCGCGCCTTTACAATAATTTGTCAATAAGTTAAAATAATTTTAACAATACAATCAAATAAAACTATACTATAAAAAATTCTGAAAAACAATATGCAGTCAGCATAGTGGTTGCTGCCCTCTGGCAGTATTCCATAGGTGCCATTGGCGAGGAACATCTGATTTTCATAGCGTGCAGGTGATATGTCCATTTGGGGAATGATAGTTGGTGATAAGGAGAAATATGGAAATTTATGACAGTCTTTTAGGCGCAGTTTGTGACGAATATGACAGGGTCACATTGATCAAAAAAAGCGAGCGGGGCGAAGTAACCTTGATACGCCACAGGGCAAGCGGAAACCGCTATATTTTCAGACATTTTTCCGGCAGCAGTGAAGTGTACCGGAAGCTTCTTACGGTATCCTGTCCCAATCTGCCCCAGATCATGGAGGTGGGGGAAAAGGAGGGAAAAACAGCTCTTCTGGAAGAATATGTGCAAGGTGATACGCTGGGGGAGATTTTACAGGGTGGACTTTTGACAGCGGCACAGGCAAAGCAGATCACCCGCCAGCTGTGCATGGCTTTGTGGGTGCTTCATTCCCTGGGAGTTGTACATAGAGATGTAAAGCCAGATAATGTGATCATACGTGGAACCGAAGCGGTTCTTATCGATTTTGATGCTTCCAGAATTTATAAAAATGAAAACAGAGAAGATACACAGATTCTTGGAACCACAGGCTTTGCAGCACCGGAACAGTATGGGCTCTCCCAGTCTGATGGGCGTGCGGATATTTATGCACTGGGAGTTCTGCTGAACATTATGCTGACTGGGGAACATCCCTCCAGGAAGCTTGCCAGCGGAAGAATGGGCAGGATCGTCCAGCGTTGTACCATGGTAAAATCCGGAGAAAAGATACAAGAATATCCTTCATCTGATGGAGGTTTTGTAAAGCATAAAAAGCTTATGGTCTCTGGAAAAAAAGCCTGTAAATTTATAATACAAGATGGATAATTACTTACTAGTACATGTTTGAAAATAACTCCTGCAATCGCGTAGGATGTGGATTTTGAGGTGCAGGTTTCAACGCGGGCCGTAGCCCGGCTACGCCGAGGCTTTTATACCTGAAATCTCCCACAAATTCACACGCACATTTTGCAGAAAGCCTTTTCAAACACGCTCTACCAGCTGTAAGGTATGTTAACCATAAATATATCGTAATAGGAGAAAAATATGAGTAAAAAATGTATAAAATGCGGACAGCCTCTTTCCGGACAACGCTTCTTTTTGTCCTCACTGTACAGCAGTCCAGAAGGAAAAACAGGAGATAAAAAGCACCGAAACGATGGAGAAAGGCGGCTTTTGGAGCAACTGCTGTGGTAGTGCTTCTGGCAGCTGTTGGAGTAGCTTTTTCTCTGCATCACCGTCCGAAGTCCTATGAGGGCGGGGCACAGGTAGTTTATACAGACAAAGGAAAATCTTATAAATTGCTGTTGAATTTTTCCGAAGATGATGGAGTAACAGGACATGCCCAGGGCGAACGTACTGATACACTGGCGCAGGGAATGGAGAGTGCCCTTCCATGTCAGCTGTATGTTCTGGATCAGGAGACTGGAGAACTGGCGTGGGAAGAATTTACAGAAAAGGTAGTTTCCTGTAAGGTGGATACAAAACCTGGAGAAAATTCCCGGAAGGTAGATTATGTAGAACCGGTTCATAACGAGAGTTTTCCAAATGCAGCATATGTTTCTGATATTATTTATACCTCAGACAGCGGTACTAACGATATCTTGTGGAATCTGACGATGAAAAACGGAGATACGATTTCTCTTAGCACACGGCTTACCATTGAAAAGCAGGCAGCAGTTACCTATTTTTCAGAGGATACGCCTATGGAGACCACAGAGGAACTGAATGCATTGCTGGCTTCCATTGAGGAAGAGGTGTCATCGGAAACTCCGGTTTACCTTCATCTTCCGGCAGTAACTTATGATGGTGATATTGTTTTTGGAAATCATGTGTGGGGAATTTATGGCAGCTCAGACGGAGATGACGTGACTACTTTCACAGGAACCGTCAGCTTGCGCGGATTGAATGGAAATTACGCGGAAATGTCAGGAATCCAGTTTAAAGGGAATTCTGGAATTGGGGTGAACGCGTATTGTCTTACTTTTACTTTCCAAATGCGGTTTTAATGGTTGGGATACGGCTGCAATTGCCAATAATGAAGCCTGGGTAAATGCAATGGACTGTACTTTTTACCAATAATAAAATTGCACTGAAGTTTAACAGCAGCATGGCTTATGGTACAGCGCCCAACTATCTGAATAATACATTTACCGGAAATGGAACGGCGGTCTGCATTGAGAATCTACCTGGGAATGAAGTCCTTGATTTCGCGGGAAGTACTTTCTCAGAAAATGATGTGGACATTGATAATAAAGCAGAGCATTCGGTGGATACGGCGAAGGCAAATTTTGAGACTGCTTCGAGTAATGCTCTGTGAGGGCTTTTTTATATAGCGTTCAAGTAATATTTTAATAAGAGTTTTAGGGTTACAGATTAATCATTTTGCGGTCTGTAACTCTTTTTTATTACGGCACAATGGCAGAGGCCGCCGGGACTCCCTGCTGCAGTAGCAGAATCCTGCAAAGTATGATTTCTGTGCATCGCGAAGCGTGTTGCTGTGAAGGTCGTGAACAGTAATAATTTCTTCTTGTACTATGCTTTCAGGTAATTGCTTTCCTTCCTCCTATTATTATATGATAACTTATCAGTCTCAAATAAAATTACAAAAAATGGGGGTCAAAGGATGAAGAAAAGAACATTAGCGCTGGCGTTGGCATTGGGGTGCGTATTTATGTCTCCAACGCTTTCCTATGGGGAAGAGAATGCAGAGGTAGTTTCAGAAATAGAAGAGGATTCCAGTACGGATGAAGGAAACAATAACTCCTGGGGAAAAGTTGCGGTAGTAGATGACTTCGGGGATGCAACGGGGCAATCTGTTATAAGTACGGTTGTTTCCGGAACCTTTAGCAACACGGCAACAACCGGTAGTGATCTGCTTGTCACAGCATATATTAATTTTGATGAATTTGATTATTGTTATGATTTATCTTTTAAACTTTTAGAGTATAAGGATACCCCTGCTACTTATTTTTCTTCTGATTCTAAAGAATTGAAAATAAAAGTTGGAAGTATAAATACGGTATATGAATATGGTTTGCTAGGTGAGGAACCCAATGGCAATGTTTATGTCAGCGGATCTTCAGGAGAAGATATTGTGAAATATTTATATGAAGGAAATGATATACGTTGTGTACTGAATCTTGGTTCATCCAAATATAGCTTTGCATTGAAGTAGGCAATATCGCGCAGATAATTGATGAAGGCGGATATGGTGCGCCGTTAGATGAGGAAGGCAGGAAAGAAAGAAAAAGTAAACATGAAATAGAAGAAGCGCAGGAAAGCAGCAGGAAAAAAACAGGAAGCAGAGCTTGCACAGGCGGAGAAGGTTATAAAATCCAAAGATGATTTTATTGCTGCATATGTGAATCATACAGATGCGGATAATAACTATGAAAGTGGATTTTATTACTTCAAAGCTCATGCAGACGAGTTTGAGACTTTAATAGAAGAGGAATTATCCTCCATTTTTCCATGTAGATTCCGGTATTATACTGTTAATTGGGCAATTGGCGGAACCACTGGTGCCGGAGACCTTTATGAATATGATGCAGATGGTAATACAAAACAGCTTGGAAGCTTTGGAATAGATGACAGCTATCGCACAAGAGAAGAAATAAATCCTAACTGGCCTGAGATTAATGGAAGTTGGCGAATCGAAGATGGAAAACTGATCCGAACAATTACATCTGGAAATCAGGAAAACGTTATATTGTGAAATCATTAGACCGTGACGGCTATTATTTATTATGCTTTGAAAGTGCAACCGGCGAGGTGAATGCGGTTATGATGATTGTTTTATATGATGAGAACAATATGCCGTTGTATGAATTTACAGAAAATTAAGTAAAAAATAGCGAGAGAAGCTATGCGGGGAGGGACTGTGGTCCGCACAAATTAAACGAAACGGGAGAGACACATTTTGAGAGTTTTTAAGAGTGAAAAATGGGTTAGGGACACCTGATTTACATATTAAAAATGACGGAAGTCTGCCCAAAAAGGGAATCACGAAAGTGATTCCCTTTTATAAAAAAGCTTTATTTTATGCGATTCCCCGGTAAAAATTATTCTCCAAAATATCTCTTAAGCAGACCAGCGAATGCTTTGCCGTGTCTTGCCTCATCTCTTGCCATTTCATGAACTGTATCATGGATTGCGTCAAGGTTAGCTGCTTTAGCACGTTTAGCAAGGTCTGTTTTACCAGCTGTAGCACCGTTCTCGGCTTCTACACGCATCTGAAGGTTCTTCTTGGTGCTGTCTGTAACAACTTCACCTAATAACTCAGCGAATTTAGCTGCGTGCTCTGCTTCCTCATAAGCAGCTTTCTCATAATACATACCAACTTCCGGATATCCTTCTCTGTGAGCAACTCTAGCCATTGCAAGATACATACCAACTTCGGAGCACTCGCCCTGGAAGTTCGCTCTCAGGTCTGCAAGGATGTCCTCGCTCACGCCTTTAGCTACACCTACAACATGCTCAGCTGCCCATGCCATTTCATCATCCTGTTTCGTAAATTTCTCAGCCGGAGCCTTGCAGATTGGACATACTTCCGGAGCTGTGTCACCTTCATGAACATAACCACATACACTACATACCCATTTAGCCATAATTAAATTCTCCTTTTCTTATATAAAATTTTTATTTAGTTTTTAATAATAGTAATCATTACTGTTTTATAGTAACATATTGTTTCCCGCTTGTCAAGAGTTATTAAAATTTTTTCAAACAGGATCGAATGTTCACTTAAAGTTTGGTTCTGTGGCCATTGCTTGTCGAGCGGCTGTAATTCCCTGCAAAATAGATATGACCAGAAAATGAAAACTTTATTCAACTGATTAGTGAGACTCTTCCTTCAGGCATTCCTTGCAGATTCCGAAAATCTTGCTTTATAATCGGAAATCTGACCGTCCTTAAAGTCAGCTGCAATACTCTCAAGACTTTTATCAATATGTTCGCTGAATACGTCCATCACTCTGCCGCAGCGGGTGCACATAAAGTGACAATGGGGAGCGGTGCGGGCATCGAATCGGTCTGCTCCGCCAAAGCTGGAAAGCTTCTGTATTTCACCCAGATCAGCGAGAAGAGAGAGGTTTCGGTATACAGTTCCAAGGCTGATGTTTGGATAAATCTGCTTCATATTCTCATAAACAAAATCAGCGGTGGGATGGTCGGTTCTGCCAGTAAGAAACTCCTTAATAGATTCTCTCTGGCGGCTGTATTTCAATGTGGCCATCTGATTCCTCCTTTTCTCTCAATAATAGTAATTGTTACTGATATTAATATACAAGATAATTGCAAATTTGTCAATAGTAATTTGTCTAAATTTACACTAAAATTATAAATATTGCATCGCTGTAAAATGATAAATTTGGGTTTACAAACCCATTAAAATGTGATACGCTCTTTTATATGAATTTATAAGCCAAACCCATAGAAAAAGAGAGTACATTTGCGTACCGCATTACAGAGAATCCCCCGGGAGATGAGCAGTTAAGAGTTGCTTTTCCAGGCTGAGAGGGGGTGTGTATGGAACAGATGGAAGATGGCTTTGGAGGGTTGCAGCTGAAGTAATTTAGGCTGCGACAGGAACGCCTGTTATAGCGTAAGGGTATGAAGGTACCCGTTGAGATTCCCGAAGATGGTTTTTCCATCTGTACCGTGAGGCGGGAATGAATAGAAGTGGTAACAGTATATTTGAGAAGACGTAACAGGAAGGAGAGAAGTTTAACCAGTCTTTTTTGTTACAGTAAGGAGGAAAATTATTACATCACCACAGATATTTGATTGAGCTGAAAGGAAGAAGCAGGTGTTATAAGAATTCGTAGACAACGTATCCGGTGAGATCAAAAGAATCTGGGATCTGATGAACACATCCTACGACAAATTCATCCGTACCACAGATGAAGACCACGAAAAACAGGTTCAGAAGATTTTCAAAAAATGTATGCAAAGGGGACATCTACAAGGGAGAGTACGAGGGAATGTACTGTACTCCATGTGAGTCCTTCTTCACAGAGTCCCAGCTTGTAGACGGTAAATGTCCGGACTGCGGACGTCCATGCGTACCTGCTAAGGAAGAGGCATATTTCTTCAAAATGAGTAAATATGCAGACCGTCTGATCGATTACATTAATACACATCCGGATTTCATCCAGCCAGAATCACGTAAAAACGAAATGATGAACAACTTCCTTCTTCCGGGACTTCAGGATCTCTGTGTGTCCAGAACCTCCTTTAAATGGGGAATTCCTGTAGATTTCGATGACAGACATGTGGTTTATGTATGGCTGGATGCTCTGACCAACTATATTACCGGAATCGGTTATGATTGCGATGGAGACAATTCTGAACTGTTTAACAAGATGTGGCCTGCCGATCTGCATTTAATTGGAAAGGATATCATCCGTTTCCATACCATTTACTGGCCTATTTTCCTGATGGCTCTGGGTGAGCCGCTGCCGAAGCAGATATTCGGCCATCCCTGGCTTCTTCAGGGCGACGGCAAGATGAGTAAATCCAAAGGAAACGTAATCTATGCAGATGAACTGGTAGACTTCTTCGGTGTAGATGCAGTCCGCTACTTCGTACTTCATGAAATGCCATTCGAGAATGATGGTGTGATCACATGGGAACTGATGGTAGGGCGTCTCAATTCTGAACTCGCTAACACCCTCGGAAACCTTGTAAACCGTACCATCTCCATGTCAAATAAATACTTCGGCGGTGTGGTAGAAAACAAAGGCGTTACAGAACCTGTAGATGATGATCTGAAGAACTTCATTCTTTCTGTTCCTGCAAAGGTTGATGCAAAAATGGATAAACTCCGCGTGGCAGATGCAATGACGGAAGTATTCACAATCTTCAAACGCTGCAACAAATACATCGACGAAACAATGCCATGGGCTCTTGCTAAAGATGAAGGGAAGAAAGACCGTCTTGCAACAGTGCTCTACAATCTGGTTGAGGGCATTTGCATTGGAACCACTCTTCTTGAGTCCTTTATGCCGAACACAACAAAGAGAATCCTTGGTCAGTTAAATGCTTCAGAGAGAACTCTTGAGGATCTGAAGACATTTGGACTGTATCCGTCAGGAAATAAAGTAACTGAAAAACCGGAGATTCTTTTTTGCCCGTATGGACATCAAAGAAGTTATGGAAAAAAGTAAACGAGCTTCATCCACCGAAAGAAGAGCCGAAGGAAGAAAAGCCAGAGGAGAAGGTTGTAGATATTGAGGCGAAGCCAGAGATCACATTTGATGATTTCGAAAACTTCAGTTCCAGGTTGGTGAGGTTATTGCCTGTGAGGCAGTGAAGAAATCCAAGAAACTTCTTTGCTCTCAGGTTAAGATCGGAAGCCAGGTTCGCCAGATCGTATCTGGAATCAAGGCTTACTATACACCAGAGGAAATGGTTGGCAAAAGGTTATGGTCGTTACAAACCTAAAACCTGCCAAACTTGCAGGAATTCTTAGTGAGGGAATGATCCTTTGCGCAGAGGATGCTGAGGGAAATGTATGCGTAGTCAGCCCTGAAAAAAATATGCCGGCAGGATCTGAAATCTGCTGATTTTGACCGGAAGCGTCCATCTGATATAGCCGGAATATAATACAATAGGTTAATATTGTTATAAAAAGGGACGAATTATGTGTAATAAATTAAGCCATTTTGATAAAAATGGTAATGCTGTTATGGTGGATGTCTCGGATAAACCGATTACCCACAGAACTGCAATTGCAACAGGTTCTATCCAGGTTGGAGCAGAAATCATGGAGCATCTTACTGCAGGCACTGTGGCAAAGGGAGACGTTCTTGGCGTTGCCAGAGTTGCCGGGATCATGTCTGTGAAGCACACCTCGGATCTGGTACCTATGTGCCATCCTTTGCCGGTTACCAAATGTACCATTGATTTCGAAATTGAAAAAGAAAATGGAATTATCCGCACTTTTTGCACTGTGAAGACAGACGGTAAAACAGGCGTGGAAATGGAAGCACTTACCGGTGTGCAGGTGACTCTTCTTACAATTTATGATATGTGCAAGGCAATCGACAAGCATATGGTGATGACGGATATTCACCTGGTAGAGAAAACTGGCGGTAAGAGTGGAGATTTTTTATTCAAAGAAATAAAAACGAAGGGGGAGAAAAAATGAAACGAGTAGCAATTATCACATCCAGTGATATGGGATATCAGGGCAAGCGGGAAGATTTAAGCGGTCCGGCAATTAAGGAAATCGCAGAAAGAGAAGGCTATCAGGTAGTCTCTATGGATATTCTTCCAGATGACCGTGCCATGCTTTCTAAGAGAATGGCGGAAATCGCAGATGAGAATCAGGCAGAACTGATTTTGACTACTGGTGGAACAGGTTTTTCCCCGCGGGATGTTATGCCGGAGGCCACCGAAGATATTACAGAACGTAAGGTTCCGGGAATCCCGGAGGCCATCCGCGCTTACAGCATGACGATCACAAACCGCGCCATGCTCAGCCGCGCTACAGCCGGAATACGAAAAAAGGCTCTGATCATTAATCTTCCAGGCAGTCCGAAAGCAGTAAAGGAGAGTCTGGAATACATTATTGGAGCTCTTGACCATGGTATTGAGATTATGACCGGGGAAGCTGGAAATTGTGCAAGGCAGTAAATATTCATAAATTTTATAGTAAATGAGAATCCCCTCCACTATGCAGCAGTTGCTTTTTGTGGAGGGGGATTCTTAGTTTTTGGGCTGACGAAGACTGCTTATGGCTGCTCTTTCATAGTTTTAAAATATTGGCTTGTTACAATCAGAGAGTTGTGCACCATATCTTCCAGTGCCTGATCTGTAAAATATGCGGCGTGAGTCAGCATAAGTACATTAGAGCCTGTTTGAAAAATCATTCCCGCAATCTGCACGCCCCACTTTGCGGTATATTTTGCCCGAATTCGGTTGCCGTAGCCCGCTACGGCGCCCTCATCCGGACAAAATCTCCCACAAATTGTGACGCACATCTTGCAGAAAGCCTTTTTTCAAACACGCTCTAGGAAGATCTATAATCCGAAATTTTTACGAATTATATTTGCAAGCAGCTCTGCAGTACCGTCAATTCCGAAATTGTTGCTGTTCAGCATCAAATCCATATATTCGGTACTTCCTGGCTGTTGACCAAATGTCGCAATCAGTTCGCTGATGCTGTTGTATGCAGGTTCAAAAGCAGAAGTGTCAGGCGTGTTTTCAAAGTATTCCAAAACGTAGCTGACGGCAGCGGCAGTACCATAGGTAAGTCCGTCCTCGTCCAGATCAAATTCCGGGGTATGGTGATTAGCGCCGGAACCTAATTCGTCATTTTTTATTCCCACGAAGGTTTCTACACCTGGAAACAGGCTGCACATATAACTGAAGGTTTCAGATGCCATCCATGGCTCACAATCATATATGAGATCTTCGCCGATCTGTTTCTTGATCGAATCAAGATAGGTTTTTCTGCATGCAGGATAGTTCTCTGTAGGTAAAAGCTGTTCCAGCAATTTAAACTGGTAGGTACAGTAATTAAGAGGACAAATTGCAGCAACAATTCGTTCAAATTCTTTGATAAATTCTTCTCCGCTGCTTCGATCCATCATTCGGATGCTTCCCTCGCAGGTAAGCTTGTCGGGAATCAGGTTAAAGGTTGCTCCTGCATTGACAGAGCCCAGAGACCAGGTCAGAACGGTGTTTGGCTTTATGTATTTTAGCCGGAGTGTATCAAGGTTGGAATATATGTCATGGAAACAGTCAATTACACTGTGAGCAAGATCCGGTCTGGAACCGTGTCCGCCTTTTCCGTTTATTTCAAGTACGAAGTGGTAAAGGCCTGACATGGCAGAACCCTGGCAGCAGGAAAGTTTTCCTGTGGGAATGTCCTCAACGCACATGAGAGGCGTAGCAGGTGTCAAACTTCATGTCCTTTTCTGACATATAAGCCAGAAGCTTTTCTATATTCCGATGTCCTTCTTCTCCTTCCTCAAACATAAGGACAACGCGTCCATTTAGGGATGCTTCCATATTCTTCAGTATTTTTGCGGCGCTAAGAAGCATAGCAATGTGGTCGTCATGGCCGCAGCCATGCATAACACCAGGATTTTTTGAAATACATATTTTTTTATTCTTAAGATTGGTCTCGGATTCCAGTATGGGAAGTGCATCGATGTCGGATCTGAGAAGAACTGTTTTTCCGGTACTGTCTCCGTTTATATATGCAAAAATGCCACCGCCTGGTACCTGGACATAAGGAATATCAATTTTTTCAAGCTCCACATTATCTGTCGAATCTTCTGAATTGTCAAGTATTTTTTGCTTGTTTTTGAAATTGTGTTTAAAATAGTTCGATGTTCGTTCTATTCACAGTAACAACTAAAATAGAACTTCCAAAAAGAGGTTTATAACACTTTACTGGTATGATTTTTAGTATGCTATAATTGTTGTATCGCAAAGAAAAATGAGGCAGAAAAATGATATTTGATACACATGCACATTATGATGATGAGGCATTTAACGAAGACAGAGATCAGATCCTTTCTTCCATGAAAGACGGGGGGAGTGGGCTGTATTGTAAATGTGTGCGCGTCCGTCGGGGGATTTGGCGGGACCTTGGAATTGATGAAAGCGTATCCTTTTTGTGTATGGCGCAGTGGGGGTTCATCCCGACGATGCAGGAATTATGACACAGGATACTCTGGATGAGATCCGGCGTCTTTCCCATATGGAGAAAATGGTCGCCATCGGAGAAATCGGTCTGGATTACTACTGGCATAAGGAAGAGGCAGAGCATAAACAGCAGCAGGAGATGTTCCGGGCGCAGATGGACATTGCTAGGGAGGAGAAGCTGCCATTTATGATCCACAGCCGGGATGCAGCCGAGGACACTCTGGAGATTGTAAAGGAATATATGAAAAAAGATATGTTCGGAGGAATCATTCACTGTTTTTCCTACAGTAAGGGGATTGCGGCGGAATATTTGAAAATGGGACTTTATCTTGGCATTGGCGGCGTGCTTACTTTCAAAAATGCAAAGAAGCTGAAAGAAGTAGCTGCCATAGCGCCGCTGTCCCAGATCGTTCTGGAAACGGACTGCCCTTACATGGCACCGGAGCCCAACCGAGGCAGGAGAAATTCCTCCTTGAATCTGCCCTATGTTGCAGAAGCCCTGGCTCAGATCAAGGGAATTACTGCAGAAGAAGTAATTGCAGTGACGGAAGAGAATGCGAAGCGGTTATTATTCAGAGCATAAATTTTGACGGACAAGGAGACAAGTAGTGCAAAGTCAGTTAGTATTTCAGGAAAAAAAAGAGGGGAACGACTGAGAAGACAGAATTTGCTGTTGTCACAGGCAGAGAAACCTGCGTTAGAGCATTTTTTTAAGGGAAAGTCAGAACTTTCTGTTCTGGATATTGGTTGCAATGATGGAGCCCGAACCTTTCACCGCTTTTCAGATGACAGGATTTCCAGGGTGATTGGCCTGGAGTATAATCAGCAGCTTGTGGAAAGAGCCAACAGTCAGTACGGAAATACTAAATTTTCTTTTTTTATCAGATGGATGTGGATCGGGATTCGTTTTCCGCGGATTTTCAGAAGCTATGCACGGAACCGGAAGACAGAGAATTTGATCTGATCTGTCTTTCTTTTGTATTAATGCATTTGCATGATGGGGAAAAAGCTGCTTCGCACATTGAAGAATTTTTTTTGAAAAAAGGCGGAGTGATTTTTATCACAGAAAGCAATGACCGCATATCCACTTTGGCTCCAGATGAAAAGAATCTTCTTGGACAGTTTCTGGATATCTTAAAAGAGGACAAATACGCAGGAAAAAGAGAAACCGGTCAGGCCGTTCCCGGCTGGCTGACCAACTGCGGATACGATCATATCCATGTCTGGTGCAAGGGGATTTCCGCTGCCAAAGGCGAACAGCAGCAAAAAAGAAGATATTTTCCAGACCTTTTTTTCCTATTTGCCCGAGGATGTGGAAATCTTGCTGGCAGAAGAACCGGATAACAGAAAATATCAGGACTGGCAGAACTGGCTGAAGAAGAATTATGAAGAACTTCAGCAGCTGATTCTGAGTGAGGAATCGGAGATTACAATGGGCATGCAGATTTTGTCCTGTGAGAAGGGAAGCTTATGACACAAAAAGACAGGGAGGTTTGGGGCTTCTGGCAGAGAATTTTGTCTGTGTTCATTGGAAAAAGAGGATATTGAGGAAACACTGCAGCTTATGGACCGGTGCGTAGGCGAAAATCTGTATCAGAAAGAAGAGCTTGAGCAGGCCATTGGAAGCAGTGAACAGGGCATTCCTTCTGCTGAGAACTGCAGAAGGAGAGCTTGCAGGATATATTTATTACTATCTTACCAATGAGAAGCAGATTGCAGAGGATACCAGGCTTACGGAACAGAAAATCCAACGGGTATGCCAGCAGGATACTTTGGCACCTGTTGGCAAGATTCAGTCAGTAGGAATAAAAGAAGCATTTCGCAGACAGGGTCTGGCAGTTGGGCTTATGAACTATGCATTGAATCAGTTTGCGGAGAAGGGCATAGGGGAAGTGTTTATCATCTGCTGGAATGCAGGCGGTAAAGTTCCTCTGGAAAGGGCACTTCAGGAATGTAAGTTTGTTCATCTTTTTTCTGCAAAGATGATCTGGTATAATAAAAAAGAACTTTATTGTCCATATTGCAAAGGACGCTGCAAGTGTGATGCAGAGGTCTATTTTAAGAAAGTTAAGGAAAGGAATTGCAAATGAAAATAAAACTTCTTCCTAAATTTATACTTTCACTTGGCGTGATCGGTGTAATCCTTACCATTGCCATTTCTCTTTTCAGCTATAGAAGCTCCAGATCCTATCTGGAAAATCTATATGCACAGAGGGTAATGACGAACAGCAATAGTATTGCAGATATGATGTCGGTTTCGGATGTGAAGAAAATCCTGGCAGAAGGTGGGGACAAGACAGAAGAATATTCGGAAATGGTTACGTTGTTTAACAAGCTGAAAAAGGACGGCGATGTTACATATCTGTCTCTGGTTGTTCGGATGAAGACAGTGTTCATTTCTACATAGATGCCCTGGTTGAGGAAATGGGAGATGATCCTGCGAATCAGATTGCCTATGGAAGTGACATTTTGTACACTGACGCTGCAAATCCTGATGATCCTGCTGACATGGAGAAATATATTACCATATGGAACCAATATCAGCAGAATAAAGGATCATCCGCTTGGCTATGGCTATAATTACACGGGTATTTCGGTGATTCTGGATGAGAATGGAAAGGCTCTGGCAGAAATTCAGTATATTCTGGATATGGAAGAGGTCAGGAATTATCTGAATTCCTTTCTTATCAATATGTTTCTGATTTCTTTTTGCATTATCGCAGTGACGATGGCCGCGTATATTGTCTTTGTGCGAAAGACAATCACCAGACCGATCAGCAGGCTGGCTGATTTTACCCAGGAGATTACAGAGAGCGGAAAGTTTGAGAATCAGAGAATTACCATGAAAACTGGTGATGAGATCGAGGCACTAAGTGACTCTTTTAACTTTATGATGGAAGAGCTTGAAAATTATATTGCCAATCTGTCCAAAGTGACTGCTGAGAAGGAGCGAATCGGCACTGAGCTGGATATTGCCAGGAATATTCAGGCATCCATGCTGCCATGTATTTTCCCGGCTTTTCCGGATCGTAAGGAATTTGATATTTATGCAACTATGACACCTGCAAAAGAAGTTGGCGGTGATTTTTACGATTTCTTCATGGTAGATGAGACACATCTGGCAATTGTTATGGCCGATGTATCCGGAAAAGGTGTTCCGGCTGCGCTCTTTATGGTCATTGGAAAACGCTTATCAAGGATCACACTACACCAGGAAGAGATTTGGGGGAGGTTTTCTCTACTGTAAATAATCTTCTTTGTGAGGCAAACAGTGAAGGCTTGTTTATCACTGCTTTTGAAGGTGTGCTGGATCTGGTGACAGGAGAGTTCTGTTTCGTAAATGCTGGACATGAAATGCCGTTTATCTGTAAAGCAGGCGCCAGTTTTGAGGCATATAAGATCCGTCCAGGCTTTGTCCTCGCCGGATTTGAAGATATGAACTATAAAGCCGGCAGTATGACGCTGGATGTGGGAGATTTGATCTTCCAGTATACAGACGGTGTGACTGAGGCGACAAATGTAGAAAATCAGCTTTATGGAATGGAGCGTCTGGAGCAGGTTCTGAATCGTGTAAAAGACAGAACACCATCAGAAATTCTGCCTGAAGTGAAAAAAAAGATATTGATGCTTTTGTGGGAGAGGCACCGCAGTTTGATGATATTACCATGCTTTGCGTAGAGTATAAGGCGAAGATGGAAAAAGCATGATCGGGCAAAAAAGGCTGAATTCTGGAAATGAGATAATTTCCGGAATTCAGCCTTTTTAAATATGCTCTGGTCAAAAATCTATTTAGTACCAAAAATTCTGTCGCCTGCGTCGCCAAGTCCCGGGCAGATATAAGCGCGGTCGTTCAGTTCTCTGTCCAGATGTCCTACATAGATCTGCACATCCGGGTGCACCTCATGAAGTCGTTTCAGACCTTCCGGAGCAGCGATAACAAACATACATTTAATGCTCTTTCCACCATGTTGTTTGATGAAGTTAACGGCGGAGATAGCAGAGCCGCCAGTTGCAAGCATGGGGTCAACCATAACGATGAGACGCTGGTCGATAGGATCCGGAAGCTTACAATAGTACTCATGAGGCTCATGAGTAACCGGGTCACGGTAAAGACCAATATGACCGATCTTGGCAGATGGAACCAGAGTGGTGATACCATTTACCATACCAAGACCTGCACGAAGTACAGGAACAACAGCAAGCTTCTTACCAGAAATCATAGGAGTTCTGCAAGTCTCAATAGGAGTCTCAACTTCAACATCCTCAAGAGGAAGATCGCGAAGAGCTTCAAAACCCATAAGAACTGCAATCTCCTCAATAAGTTTGCGGAATTCATTTGTTCCGGTCTCCTTATTACGAAGAATGGAAATCTTATGCTGGATCAGCGGGTGATCCATAATAAAAACGTTGTCCATATCTGAAAAAATTTGACATGATAAAAACCTCCGTAGTGTGATAAAGTTGCCATTGCCCTATGCAATAACAATCGTTACTGTTCACTCCGTGATCAGTAATACGCTTCGCGATGCACAGAAAGACGAACCTTCTTGTGACAAGCACAAGAAGTAGCGTTTGCTGCGCAAACTTCATTCTCGGGTTTTCAGTGAACTTTGTTCACAAAAAACATCCTCGCGGTACGTTACCAGTGAACAGGAACTAACAATCCCTTCAGAACTTTTTTCAAATAGGCTCTATAGCGTATTGAAAATGCTTTATGGGAATACTGTAAAAATCATATCGCACTTTCTATAGAAAGTCAATAATTGTAAAAATTGTCGCATACTTTATACTATAACAAGATTGCTGTTCACAGTATAGACCGTATTGGAAGAAATCATGCGAATGTATGATTTCTGTGCAGTGTGAAGTGCGTTACCAGTCAGGTTGTGAACAGGCGCTAGAGCGTATTTGATAAATCATTCCCGCCATCTGCACGCCCCACTTCGCGGCATATTTGGCCCCAATTCAGTCAGCGTAGCCCACTACGCCTCCTTCATCAGGGCCAAATCTCCCACAAAGTGTGACGCACAGCTGGCAGAAAGCATTTTTCAAACACGCTCTAAGGGAAAAGGAGGAACTATATTTATGAAATTCAGAGTTGAGGGCATTTATGATGCCAAAAAGCTGGGAATCCCACAGATGCTGATTTTGGGCATCCAGCACATGTTCGCCATGTTCGGCGCTACCATTCTGGTGCCGATCCTGGTAAACAACTATTTTCACGGCGAGGGCTTATCCATTCAGGTAACCCTGTTCTGTGCCGGATTTGGAACACTTCTGTTCCATGTACTGACTAAGCTGAAGGTACCTGCATTCCTGGGATCATCATTTGCATTTCTTGGCGGATTTGCCACCGTTGCAGAGCTTGACACCGGAATTTTTGCCAACATGTCTTATGGAGAGAAGCTTCCATATGCATGCGGTGGTGTGTTTGTAGCAGGACTTCTGTATCTGGTACTTGCAATGATCGTTAAGGTAATTGGCGTAAAGCGCGTCATGCGTTATCTGCCTCCGGTTGTAACTGGTCCGATTATTATCTGTATTGGTCTTAGCCTTGCACCGTCTGCAATCAGCAACGCATCCCAGAACTGGATCCTTGCTTTGATCGCACTTGGAACTGTTATTTTCTTCAACATCTGGGGCGTTGGAATGTTCCGTATTATTCCGATTCTGATGGGTATTGTTGTTTCTTATGTGGTTGCCCTGATCATGAATGCCTTGGGTATGACAAACGCAGATGGAAGTGCTATCCTCAGCTTTGCAGGAGTAGCAAGTGCGCCGATCGTAGGTGTTCCGAAATTCTTCCTCTGCAAATTTAACATTACTGCAATCCTTGCAATGGCACCGATCGCAATTGCTTCCATGATGGAGCACATTGGCTATATTTCTGCTATTTCCGCAACGGTTGACCGCAATTTCATCGAAGACCCGGGGCTTCACCGTACACTTCTGGGTGACGGACTTGCAACCTCTCTGTCAGCACTGATCGGTGGACCTGCAAATACAACTTACGGAGAGAACACCAGTGTTCTTGCTCTGACCCGTGTTTACGACCCGAAGGTAATCCGTCTGGCTGCTATTTATGCAGTTATCCTCAGCTTTATCCCGAAGATGGCTGAGGTGATCAGTTCCCTTCCGTCTGCGATCATCGGTGGTATCAGTTTTATTCTTTATGGAATGATCTCTGCTGTTGGTGTCCGTAATGTAGTTGAGAACAAAGTAGACCTGACACGTTCTCGTAACCTGGTTATTACAGCGGTTATCCTGGTTTGTGGTCTTGGCATTTCCGATGGACTTACATTTACCATCGCAGGCGCACATATTACTCTTACAGGACTTGCACTTGCTGCAATTGTAGGAATCCTGCTGAACGCCGTTCTTCCGGGAAATGACTATGTGTTTGAGACTGCAAAGAAGAAAGAGGAGATGGAAGACGACTGATCCGGCTGGCTTTCCTATATGGTGATGCTGCCGGCAGGTGAAATGTCCGTTTAGCTGATATATAAAAAGAACTCGATTCAAAGTAAATAAATGCGGGAGTCTTTTTCAAAGAGGCTCTAAGTACATTTATTTGCCATGTATGAATCGAGTTCTTTTTATGTTGTAATAGGAAATGCTGTTGGAATTTCCTATTACCAGGCAGAATCGCACTGCGGCGGAAGGGGAGGTGTCGTTCGAGGCGACCTGCCGCAGTGCAATTCTGCAAGAAGGAATCTTTTTAGAAGCTTCCGCCTGTACCTCCGTGATCGCTGTCTGAGCCGCCGGAGGAACTGTCACTATCCTTCGGTTTCGCTGTTTTGGTAACTGTGTGATACAGGAAAATATCGTTTGATCTTGTCAGTGCCATACTTCCCTGGCGCACATAATCCACTGCGCTGTCCTGTGTCCGTACGCTTTTCAGCTGGGCTCTCATGCCCATGGTGCACAGAAACGCAAGCACAAGACCGATTCCCAGGGAAATGAGAATCCATATGGGAGAAAAGGGCTCTGTATAAGGCTCCCCGTTAGCAGCCATTTCCAACAGATCCTGACACAGATCTGCGTAGGTATCGAAAGCGCCGTAGAAGTTTTCATCCTTTAACAGAGGCTCTACATTTTCCTTCAGATAAGCAAGTCCGTCATCGTTAAACGCAGTCATACCATATCCGTGGGTGGTAATGTGCCATTCACGGTCGCCAATGCTGACCATGAACAGGATTCCGTCGTGGTTTTCGCCGGTTCCGTAACCATTCTCATCGAAGAAATGATCTGTAAAGTAGTTCATCTCATTGCCGTCTTTCGACTCTACTGTGGCAACTGCCACTTCCAGATTGTATTCCCCGGTGATGGCTTCCAGCTTATCCAGAAGCTGGGATTCTTCTTCATCTGTGAGAAGATCCGCCTCGTCCAGGACAAGGGAAAATTCGGAGGCTGCAAAGTCCTGATAAGAGTCATCTTCCTCACTGCCGGATCCGCCAAAGCTGTTGGAAGCTTCGGCCTGTACCGTAACAGCTCCCGTACCTGGCAAAGCAGTAGTAAAAAGCGCATCCGTGCCTGGAATAACTGTACTGAAAAGGCTTCCTGCTCCCAGCACTGCCGCCAGAATAATTCCAAATGATTGTTTTTCATGGCATGTTCCTCCTTAACAAAATGTGTGAATCAGCCATGCAATGGCGTAAGCAGCAACGGAAAAACCTGCAGTAAGTCCAAGGAACCATTTAGTGAAAATACCTTTATCTACAGGCAGATTTCCTACAAATTTACCAGTCTGTCCGTTCATGCCGAACAGATAGTGGTTGCCCTTCCAGGTGGTGGAAAGAAGCCATACCGGGAAAAGGGCATAGTGGGTTTTACCGCCTTTTAACTGAATACGGGTATCTTCAGGGGTAACGCTGTCATAACCGATGACCGTATCGCGAAAAGCATCCTCAGCGGCTTTTTACACGCTGGTTGGCGCGCTCAGCAGATTCTTCTGCGGATACATCATATTTGTCCGCAACGTATCCTGCCAGGTAAGGAGTGGCAAAGTCCACAGCCTCGGAAATTACGTAAGGCTCCAGAGACTCTGTTAAATCATTGTCAATTTTGGAAGAACCGTCTACCGGAATCTGGTCGAACCCGATGTTTCCAGCACGGAAAACAGAGTAATGGCTGGTTTCCGTATAATCATAGTCGCTGTCACTCCAGAAACGGGTCTTGGTGGCATGATAGCGGATATCTGCAGAAGCGTCGGTGTCAAAAAGCCAGAAAGGCACATAAACACCTTTGATCTCGTCAATGTGATTTTCCTTTTAAATACTTTGGGTAAAAGGATCTTGCCGTGAAGATGTTTGGTCAGACCTTCTTTGGCTGCCTTTTGTCCAGCTTAAACGGAATGATAAAATCCGGACGCAGGGTACCGGAAAATTTGCCGGACATTACTACCGGATTGCCGCAGAATGGGCAGGAAGGAAGCACCTGTGCTTTCATCGGCAACGATTTCTCCGCCGCAGGACTGGCATATGTAAACGGACATTCCGCTGGCTTCATCTTCCTTCCAGGAGTTGTCTGAAGCACTCTCCCAGTTCAATTCATCAGATTGCTGGTTAGCTGCTGCTTCGTTAAATTCTTTGACGGTTTCCATATCAAATTCAGTGTCGCAGTAAGGACATTTCATCTTCTGGAGCGTACTGTTGAATTCGATTGCTCCGCCGCAGCAGGGGCATTTATATTCAAGTAAATCGGACATAGTTCATCTCCTTTTATGCTGCTTTTTTACTGGGTATCGTTTTCATTAAATGGATCGCCACAGTTCGGACAGAATTTTGGTGGATTGGTTGGATCTTCCGGTTCCCAGCCGCACTTGTCACAGCGGTACCGAGGCTTCATAGCCGGTTTAGGAGAACCGCAGTTGGTGCAGAATTTGCCTGTATTTACAGCGCCGCAGGAACAGGTCCAGCTTGCATTTGCTGCAGGTGTCTGAGGCTTTTTCGCGCCGCATTCCGGGCAGAAATTACCGGAAACCATAGCACCGCAGGAGCATTTCCACTGGTCAGCTGCCGGAGCAGAACCGCCTGCCTGAGCCTGGGATACGGCCGGATTTGGCTGTGGCTGGGCCATCTGCTGTGCCTGAGCTGCCTGCTGCTGTCCCATAGCGTAAAGATTCTGTGCGTTAAAACCGCCTGTCATGCCTGCCATGTTCATGCCCATGAAACCGGTCATGGCACCGCCGGCGTTGCCTGCTGCTGTCTTCATGGCGTCTGCCTGTGCTCCTGCAAGAGTAGCGGCTGCCATGGCAGGATTGCGGAGGATAGCCATACGCTGCGCTTTTTGATCATCTGGGCATCTTCCTCAGGAAGAGTGATCGGATTCATGGCAACAGATACGATCACGAGACCACGAAGCTGACTCCATTTCTGGGTGAGAGCCTGGTTCATGGCATCACAGAGCTCCAGTGCATGAGCCGGAAGTGCGCTTGGACGGATTCCCTGCTGGGAAATGCTGGCAAATGCCGGCTGAAGAGCTGAGATAAATTCTGTCTTCAGCTGTCCCTCGATCTGCTCTCTGTCGTACTGCTGTTCAAAGTTTCCGCAGACGTTGGAATAGAAGAGAAGCGGGTCTGCAATGCGGTAGGAATAAACACCGCTGCAGCGGACAGAAACATCAATGTCCAGTCCGATGTTCTGGTCTACAACACGGAATGGAATCGGGTTCGGAGTTCCGAATTTATTGTCCACCAGTTCTTTGGTATTGAAATAGTAAACACGCTGGTCTTTGCCAGTGTCACCGCCGAATGTGAAACGCTTGCCAATGGTGTGGAAAGTGTTCATGATGGCGTCGCCCAGATTTCCGGAGAAAATACTTGGCTCGGTAGAAGCATCGTAGGTGTATTCGCCTGGTTCCGCGCAGATATCAACGATCTTGCCTTGCTCTACGATCATCATACATTGTCCGTCTGCGACTGCAATTCCGGATCCGGTGGTGATAATGTTGTCGCTTCCCTTGGTATTGGAGGAACGTTTGGATGTGCGCTTCTGACCCTTTACTGCCAGAACGTCATTGTCGATGGCATCACAGTAGAAAAATTCTTTCCACTGATCTGCAAGTGTACCGCCTGCGGCGCCAAGTGCTGCTTTAATAAGTCCCATATTGTAACTCCTTTCTTTTTGACCGGTCAATGACTGGAAAAATTATGTAAACGAATGCCACCTGATGCCAATAGCAGGTGCTGGCGCAGAAACCATGGATTTCATATCTGGTGGTGCCTGTATGAGCAGACATAGTGGTTTCGTTAATTTGTACAGTCATTGTCCGAAAATGATTTTATTAATTATTCTACATAACGATTCAGCAGACATTATTCCGCGAGGTGTTTTTTTGTGAACGAAGTTCACAGAAAAAACGAGAAATGCGGCGCGAAATCGTATAAAACATGATTTCTGTGTATCCAGAAGGATATCACTGTGAATGTGCGGAATCGTTACTACTCTACTATAAATTTTATCTGATTTTGTCTGAAAAACAACCTATATGTGATAAATGACTGGTTTTCGTGACAATAAGACATAGATACTATCTGATTTGCAGTAAATAGGAATTGTATACCAGCCATTTGATGACAAAAAAAATGTTTGAATGCCGGAATAACAAAAAATCTGCAGCCTATATATAATAGTACTGCAGATTTTGTCATTAGTAATATTGAACCTGGTATGGGGCGTAATTTATTTTTGGTTCTGCTAACTCTGTTCACAGAAACGCTCTTTCGTAATGCATAGAAATCATGCATTCGCATGATTTCGCGTCAAAGGTTTCGGGTTTTGTATGAACTTTGTTCACACAAACACCTCGCGGAACGTTACCGGTGAACAGTGACATTTAACCTTCTGAATTGTCATCAGATGCGTCTGCTCCGGAATTGTCTGATCCAGAGCCGTCAGAACTGGAACTGCTTTGGGTGGCAAGTGTCTGATAGTACCAGGAGGAGGTGATGGAATCATTATCCTCCACGTAATTTCCGTTGGAATCCAGCATATTTCCGTCGGAATCAAATGTGACATCCAGAAGATCCGTCTTAGTAGATGGTGTGACGTTCATGGACATGATTTCATCATATTTTTGTCTGAAGGTTTTCCAGGGAAAACTCATCTCCGATGGACTGGCGGACGCTGTGTGCAGATGCTAGAGCGTCTGTATAATCGTCCAGCTTATATGGTGCATATTCCAGGGTATCGTAGCTGTAATGCATAACCAGCGGTGTCAGTGTGGCATCTTGGATCTGGATGCTGGTCTGGTCGCCGTCTACAGTCTTCTGAATGGTAAAGGCTGCCATTCCGCCAAGAAGCTGCTTCAGTGTTTCCTGACCGGTAACGAAGTTGCCAAGGGAGTAGTAGATCAGCATGTTGTGACCAGAGTCATCTGTAAGGTAGCCATATGGCTGGAGCACATTCGGATTGGTTCCGATCACAACGTCAACACCCTGCTCCATAAGGAAGTTGGCCCATTCTTTTTCGTATTCGGTAGGCATTGGTTCTTCGGTCTTGCCCCAGTTTGCAGAGAAAAATCACACAGTCTGCGGAAGCTTTGGCCTGTTTGATGGCGGCTGCAACATCGGCAGTGCTGAACGTGTCAATCATAGAGCCTTTTCCGGAAGTGGATGTATCTGTACTTCCAGAACTGTCTGCATCTCCTGTTGAACTGTCGGAAGTATCCGAGCTGGCAGAGTCGTTTGCAGAACCATCGGAATTATCGGTGCTGTCGCCGGAGCTTACAGTCTGGCTTCCATATGACGGGAAGGTATAGTTAAGGAACGCAATCTTGATTCCGTTAATTTCTACAATCTTCGGAGCGTCTATACCGGACTGGTTTTTATGAATACCAACCAGAGTGACATCCGGATGGCTGGTTTCCCAGTAATTTAAAGTTTCGTTGATCATGGAAGAACCATTGTCATCGATCAGTGCTGTGGCAGATGTGATTACATTAAATCCGGCATTTATAAGTGCGTCGCCAACCTCTGTAGGAGTGGCGTAAGGCGCGGTACCGCTGACTGCGCTGTGGTCTGTGGTGAAAGGTGTTTCCTGATTGACCATAGCAATGTCGGCAGCCTGTATATCAGATTTCAGATTGGCATAAACACTGTTATAATTCCAGGCGTCGGTTTCTGACTGGCTGGATGCAAGAAGACTTGGCTGAACCAGGTTATCCCCAACTGCAAGGACTGTGGCTGTAGTGACTTCCTGGGTGGTGGCAGCTGCCTCTTCTTCCTTCTGTTTTTGTAAGTCAGCTGCCTTTTTTCGCCTGGGCGGCTGGCTGGCGGATCATGGTGTAGTCCATCTGGTTAAACACCAGGCAGAGAACCACCAGAACCGCGACGGATACCAGAAAGCTGGTTCTGGAATTCAGTCGTTCTTTATAATTTAATGGGAGATTATCTCGTTTTTCATGATTTTGCCCTTCTCTAATGTAGGAAAATATGACCAGCAGGATCAGAAAATCAGATTGCTCCTGCATATTTTCAATGTGAGTTCATTATAGCAAATTATTGTGCTCAAAGAAAGAAGTTATTACATAAATATTTAAAAAAATGTTACAGCATTTCGGGAATTTTCGGGTAATATTGCGCGTGGATCTGGCAGGCAGAAGCCGGGCGAAAATACTGCAGCTTCAGAGGCAATCACAATTTCTCGTTCATGTATTTTCGCAAAACCGCTTTTCAGATCAAAGTTTTCGCCAAGGAGGATTGCTGTTCTTCTTTCAGATCCTGAAAATTCAGATATCCCACATAGTATTTCAGATAATTAGCAGGTGTTTCGGTGATATATCGGTAAATCTCAGCCGTGACAGCAGCATCACGGATTCCGAAAAGTTTTAGGAAGCGGGCGGCTTGCGCAGGAGTCCAGCCGTGGTAATGGATTCCCACATCCAACAGGGAGTAAATGCACAGATTCACGCTGCGGTTCAGCCAGGAAAGTCGCGTGCAAGCAGAAGCTTCCTGTGAGGATAAGGTGCCGGCAGACAGATAATCTGCTGCATAATCATACGCGTAACTTTCCACATAAGTGGCCCAGCCTTCCACGTATCCGCTGTAATCGATGAGATACCGGATATGGGATGGACTTTGTCGTCCGAAATAAACGGTCTGGTAAAGATGACCGGGGAAGCCTTCGTGCGCCAGCGTGGTAAAAAAAGCTCCAGATTGGAAATTTGCCGTCCATGATTGATGTAAATAACATTTGGCGCTCCTGTGTCCATTGGCGGTGTCAGGTAAAACGCCGGGCTGAGAAATTCTTCCATGGATTTATGTACAGACCGGATTTCGAAATCTACAGAAGCAGTGGAGGGGAAATCCTGCTGAATATTTTTTTCCAGAAGCTCCATGACCCGTGTGGGCTCCATATCTGACAAATCCGTTTTTCTCATTTAGCAATGTGAGAAGTTGTGGATGCTGTTTCAAAAGTTCTGAAATTTCCTGAGAATCGGTGGAAAGCTGCTGGGTGAGGCGCTTTTCCAGTTTTTCCACAGGTATGTAGATTCCCACCTGGCTTTTTAGAAGATATTGGTAATATTCCTTTCCACCGGAAAAATTGACCAGTCCTCCGGTATTTTGCCTGTTCCCCGAAGCTGCTCCAGACCTTCTATCAGCGTTTGATATGCGGGGAGAACCTTTTCCTTCAGAATCTGTTTATGGGTCAGGTTCAGCTGTTCCTGGTCCTTTTCGGAAAGCTTTCCATAGGCTTTTAGTTTCTGAGAAAAAATTTCCAGCATATAATTGGAATCGGGTTTTGAATAAAAAGCACGGCACTGGTCCTGAATGCGTTCCAGGGTTTCGTCGCACATAAAAAATCCGGCATCAGATTTTGTCTGTTCAAAGGCGAGAATGCTCTGGAAATATTCTTTTGTGCTGCAGAGCAGATTCAGGTAGTCGGTGATGTCCTGATTGGTGTAGAAGGAGTATTCCGCCAGCAGTACAGGTAGCTGCGCCTGGATCCCGAGGCTTGGGCTAAGCGGCTCTTCCAAAAGATAATTGTCGCCCAGAGAGGCTTCGGTGTGGTAGTAAAGGAGGAGCAGATCAAGGGTCAGGCGATTGGAAGTACTGAGCTTTGACTGGGAAAATTTTTTCAGCTTTTTTACATATTCCTGGCACTGGGCTGAGGCTTTTTCATTGTTGGGATGTATTGTGCCAAAGGGTAGCGCGGGGGCGTGAGATGCCCTGTTTTTCCGGATAAGCCAGGGAATAATGAAGATTCAGGGCGTTTCCGGAAACCTCTTTTCAAATATGGACTCCGCGAAGTTTTCGAAGCGGGCATTTTCGGAGAAGACATGACTGAAAAGCCAGGAAAATGTGAAGCAGATAATAAGAAAAAAAAAGCCAGAATAGCGGCGGTGAATTTTGGTCTGTTTGACATAGGATGCCCTCTGCTCTGGGGGATTTCTACTATATTATTGAGAATTTCAGTGTAGTATGCGAAATATTTGGTTCCATGGCTTTAAGATTATGTGTATTTTGTGTATAAGACTGACGGGAATGACGAAATTAGTTGGGGATGTCATGGGGAAGTTGTTGGATTTCACGGAAAAGTCGATTTTTTTATTTTGTGGGAGCAAAATTGACGGTAACAGATTGTTGTGATATTATGCGTAATTGTTACATATGCTTAATATAAATGTAACATTTTGAAGGGTGATTTTATATAAATTGAGAGGTGTATGAATGTTAAAAAATAAAATGAAAAAACTGATCTGCGGAATGACAATGTGTATAACGGTCTGTTCTCAGATGATTTTTCCACAGACTGCGTTTGCAGCGACTAAGGCTGCTGTGGAAAAGGCGGGCGAGGCATTTGTAGCTGGGATGACAGAGACTGCAGAGGCAGAGGAGGTACTTTCTGAGGAAGAGCTTCGTCAGCAAATCGTGGATTTTGCGCTGCAGTTTGAGGGAAATCCTTATGTTTACGGTGGGACAAGTCTGACAAACGGAGCAGACTGTTCCGGGTTTGTAATGTCTGTGTTTGCACAGTTTGGCTATTCACTGCCCAGAGTAGCAGCAGATCAGTATAATCAATCAGCGAAAAAAAGCGTGGAAGATCTGGAGCCAGGAGATCTGATTTTCTATGGAAGCGGAATCAGCCATGTGGCACTGTACATTGGAAATGGACAGATTATCCATGCAAGTACATCTGCGTCTGGAATCAAGATTTCCAACTATGATTATGAGGCGCCTGTGGGAGTAGGAACTTATATTGAAGCGGACGGCTTCTTTAGTGAATAAGAGTGAGGGAGCGGAGCATTTGATAAAACGGATATGAAATCCGGTTATCCTGTTCTTACATTTATAGCCGGGGAAGGTTTCCCCGGCCTTTTTGTACAGTGACGGGAGTCTGCCACGTTGTTATTCGCTGATAACATTCCGCGAGGTGCTTTTTTGAACAAGGTTCGCAGAAAACCCGAGAATTGCGGCGCGAAATCATGCAAAGCATGATTTTTTGTGCATTGCGAAGCTTGTTACTGTGAAGGTTGCGAACGGTAACCATGCCACGATACAAAGGGGAATGGTGAGAGAATAAAATTGATTTGTGTGTATTTTGTAAGGTATTGTAAATACGATATTTTGCAAGGGAAAATGTCGAAAAGTGTTGAAATTAGCAGATTGCACAAAGACTTAAAAAAATGTGGATAGGTGAATTAATAGGTAGAAAGTTTTCCACTTTCAAAAATATGAAAAAATGTTGAAAAATCAAGTTATACACAAAGTTATCCACATTATCCACATGGAAAAGCATGTGGATGAGTTGATTTTACATAATGGGAATCGAAACAAATGTTTTGGTTATTGTTATGAAAATGTAAAATTCGACAGAAATCGGCAAAAAGGTATTGACTTTTACAAAATCAAAATATTATAGAATATTCGCGGAAAATATTACAATTAGAGGTAAAAAACATAAAATGTCTGACAAAATAAATTGTTCATTACAGGGCATATTTTGTCTGAAGCTCCGAAAAACTATAGAGAAGTTACAATGAGATTCTGGTAAAATATGGAATTATATTAAGAAGCCCTTTGCGGAGAAAATTTCCTCTGCAAAGGGCTTTCTTTTATAATGTTTTTGATATTATTTTGGCGTTACTGGAAGATATGATTTTTCTTTTGCCTGTTTTAAGGTTTTTTATACCAGTAGTAATCGCCCTGACCTTTACTGTAGTTCTGGATTTCTACGTCTACATCGTAGTAATATTTTTTACCATCTACGATGGCATAGTTCCAACTGTGGCCGGCTCTGGTGCCATCCAGATTCTTATAGTAGCCGTTGCAGACACCGGCATCTACGCCTACGTGGTTGCAGAGGATGACAAAGATTGCGGCCTGGTCGCTGCAGACTCCGCCGCGTTTCTGCATATAAGGAGCCATAAAGGATGACCAGGAGGAGCCACCGAAAATAAGTTTGCCGTTTTGGTAGTTCTGGAGAGTCTTTTTCTTGTAGTTTTTAATCCGCTTCTGGGCTTTGGTGCTGGTGAGATCGTAGTAATTTTTGGCTTTTACAAATTCATCGGCGTGTTTATGCTTGAAGTTTACAGTCATCCAGTGGTAGATACGTCGAACTTTTTCATCCTGGCTCATAGTGAGCTTTATTTTGGCTGACTGGATCATTTTTTCTGCCATGTAGTCTACAGTATCGACTCCGGTGTATTCTGGAATTGTGGTGGAAGCTGCGAGGCCTTTGCTTCCGGATGGGGCTTTGGAAGATACTTTAAAACTTTTTGGTTTTGGAGACAGATTTTATGCAGATCTGGTCTTTTTTCTACATAATAGAAAAGCTCAACTTTGTAAGTGCCATTTGATGTGTAGGCTGTGGGCTTTTTCCCAGCTTCATTTCCTTTTGAGGGTTTTCCGTTCCAGTCAAGGCGAATGGTTTTATGGTCAAAAGAAGTGACCGGATCGCCCCAGAAATTTGTTCCGCCAATGTTTTTGTATGTTTTTTCATAAACATATTTACCAGATTTGTTTAGAATCCTAAGACGTACATTGATGGCTGTGCCCTCAAGGTCCTGTTCGGTGTTAAATGATACTCCAGCACGAATGGAAAGATAGTTTCTTTTGCTTGGATGAAATCCTTTGGAGCTGATGCCTGTGAGCAGGCTGTCTACTGACATCTGGATTTCATCTGGATTGATCGTATCCGTTTCTTCCTCTGCTTTTTACATTCTGTACACTGAACAGGAATATTATTGACAGCAACAGGAACGTGCTTAAGCAGATGTTTAAAAATTTTTTTCCTTTTTCAAGCATTTCTTTTCCTCCTTTGTTTTCTGATCTTCCTTAATTTTTGGTATAACCTGAAGTTTGTTCATTTTTGCAGAAGCAGCTTCGACCTCTTGGACGATACAGAAAAATTCTAATATGAGTATATTGGTTTTATTTAAGAGATTCAAGCTTAAAGTAATATTTTTCAAACACGCTCTAGGTTTCTGAAAAAAATTGGGATAGAAAAAATAAAATGTATTCATGCAAAATAGGGCATAAGGAGGAAGGGATTTTTACTTTACAAAAGATAAATATCGGAGTTTTCCGAGTTAAAGAAATTGATGAAGACGATAGCATATTTCAGCAATTGATGGAGGAATATAGACTTATCGGGGAAAGACTGGAGAAAGAACTTCTGGATGTGGGAAAAGAGAAACACTATCGAGATCTGATTGAATTGATTGACAGAATTGCAGATTATATTTTCAAGGAATCCCCCCGGGTGAAGAAAGGAATTGGTGAGATTATGGGTGGACAGGTATTGGAACTGGAGTCGGAACGATTGGAGAGATTGATTAGAGAAGGATGTGAAGCGGCAAGAGTTGATTTTACTGGCTTTAAGGGCACAAAAAAACACCGTCCCCGCGGCAATCGCTTTGTCCGCAAAAACAGTGCTTTTAGTGCGCCTTCAGGGGTTCGAACCCTGGACACCCTGATTAAGAGTCAGGTGCTCTACCAACTGAGCTAAAGGCGCATTTCCTATTTCGTTGATTTGTTATTTCCTCAACGCAAGATGTATTATATATCAAGTGTAGGACAAAAGTCAATAGGAATTTTATAATTTTTTTAAATTTTTTCGAAAACTTTTACGATTGCTATTTAGTGTGTTGGTCGTTATCCCGGACGCGATTTCACAATGTATATTCACCGCCGCGCGTCGCAACGTTCCGGCAAGCTAATGACTAACTGCGACTAAGACGCTCAGGAGAGCCTTCGCGCCTAAGTCTCCGTAAGTCATGGATCTCGCCTCCACTAAAACCGCTCCTGAAATGCGCGGCTTGCGAATATACATTGCAAAATCGCTGGTTACTGGAAAGGGAAGAAAGAAACAGTAACGACAACAACGGGGGATGGGGGGAAGTAGTTGGTATCCCGCAACTTTATTGTTTTTTGCCAATCTATCGTTGCCAAGAAAGTGTAGGGAAACCAATCACTCACCCACCCCTCTTCATTAAAAGTTCTTATCAACCAGCAAGTCCCAGCCAGTACACAGCATTTGGGCAATGTGTGATTACTCCAGCGAGCCATTTCAGGCGCGCTCTTAGCGTAAGCGAAATCCAGCGCTTACGGAGACTTATGCGTGAGGGCTCTCCCGAACGCATTAGTCGCAGTTAGCGATTAGTTCGCTGTAGCGTTGCGCCGGCGAGTGAGTAATACACATTGTCCAAATGCGTCCGCATTGAAGAACTTTTAATCAACTAAATAGCAATAGTACCTTATTTCCTACAACAATTCCAGAATATCCTCCCTGCTCATACCACTCAGCTGTCCCATATCACCGCTGATGATCTGCTCTGCCAGGTCCTGCTTTGCTTCCTGGAGCTTCTGGATCTTTTCTTCAATGGTATTGCGGGCGATGAGCTTGTACACGGTAACTTTCTTTGTCTGTCCGATACGGTGGGCACGGTCAGTGGCCTGATTCTGGACAGCCTGATTCCACCAGGGGTCATAGTGGATAACCACATCTGCACCTGTCAGATTCAGTCCAACGCCGCCTGCTTTCAGGGAAATGAGAAATACAGGAGTGGTATCAGAATTGAACTGTTTCACAAGCTCCTGTCGTTTCTGCTTGGAGGTTTCCCCAGTGATGATGTAATAAGGAATCCCCTCTTTTTTTCCAGTGCTGCCTGAAGAAGAGCCAGCATGGAAGTAAACTGGGAAAATAAAAGCATACGGTGCCCACCATCAATAGCACTCTGGATCAGCTGCATACAGCTCTCAGCCTTGGCAGATTCACCCCGGTAATTTTCAAAGCAAAGAGAAGGAGAGCAGCAGATCTGCCGCAGCTTCGTCAATTCAGCCAGAATCCACAATTTGTTTTTATTAAATTCGCCCTCGTCCTGCTGGGCAATTTTTTCCTTCATATGCACAACCTGGGCATCATACAGCTTCTGCTGCGCATCCTCAAATTTTACGTAACGGACTTCTTCCAGTTTTTCAGGAAGATCCTTCAACACATCCTCTTTCAGACGACGAAGAATAAATGGAGACACCATTTTCTGCAGACGGGTCATGGCAGACTCATCGTCGTTCTTTACGATCGGAGTTTCAAATTCCTTTTTAAAGGAATCATAACCGTAGAGAAATCCCGGCATTAAATAATCGAAAATGCTCCAAAGCTCACTGAGGCGGTTCTCAATTGGTGTTCCGGTAAGTGCGTAGCGGGTCTGGCTGTGGATCACCTTTAATTTGGCTGCTGCTGTTGTGTGATTCTTGATATACTGTGCCTCATCAATGATCTGGTATAAAAATTCTTTTTCCTCATACTGGTCAATATCTCTTTTTAAAAGATCGTAAGAGGTGATCAGAACATCGAAATCTGAGTACGTCTGAAGCTTTGCCTGACGCTCGGACTGACTTCCTGCGATCAGGGAAACTTTCAGCTGTGGGGCAAATCGGGCAAGCTCTTCACCCCAGTTGAAAACAAGGGCAGCAGGAGCTACTACCAGGGATGTGCCGGTTTTTCCTTCAAGCTTCGCTGCAAGAAGAACTGCGATTACCTGTAAGGTTTTTCCAAGGCCCATATCATCCGCCAGAATTCCGCCAAATTTCCATGCTTCCAGGGTACGCAGCCATTTATAACCGTTCTTCTGGTATTTTCGCATGATCCTGGAAAGGCTTTCCGGCTCTTCAAAATCGGCATCGTTAATGGTTTTGAAGCCTTTTACGATTTCACGGAAATGACGGTCGCGGTTGGCATATATGTTTTCGTTGCTCTCCAGCATCTGATCCAGATATAAGGTGCGGTATGCCGGAATGTGCATTTTTCCTTTGACAAATTCCTTTGGGGTGAGATGAAGGGTTTTCATCAGTTCTGCCAACATTTCCAGGTTCTGCTCCTGAAGATTGACAAATTCGCCGCTTTTCAGCTTGTAATATTTTTTCTTCAGCTGATAGCTTTTCAGGATATCCAGAAGCTCCTGGCTGGAAATATCATCCGTGGAAATATTCAGATCCAGGAGTCCGCCGGATACGGACACACCAACGGAAACCTTTACAGTCTTTAAGGTGTGTCTGCTGCGGAAACGGTTGGTGCAGCGTACTTCGCCAAGCTCCATGAGGGCGGCAGTTCCAGACTCCATGATCTGATAGCTAAGTTCTTCGTCATGATTACAGTGGAGTACGTCAAAGTCGGGATCATAGTAAGGCAGCCATTCCATTGTCTGATCCAGCACACTGTTTTCCAGAGGAAAATCACGGAACTGCTGGTCCGGGGAGATATCCTCATGAAGTAAAAAGCTTTCCTACAGAGAATTCTCTTTTTTCCATAAAAGGCGCTTACCTTGCAGATAACGTTATCGTTTTCCATGTCCAGATAAAATACGAAGTGTGCTTCAGGCGTGAGGTACTGTCTGAATTTCTCCGGATTTTCCTCCGTAATATCCGCCACTTCCTGAAGCTGGGGCAGCACATTGTGATAAAAAATTGGACAGTGTATTACGCCCCATCTGGAAGTGGAATTCTCCATTTCTGGAAAGCGCTGTCAATGGACGGACCTTCTCCATAAAGGCCGGTTCGGTTTTACAGAAGCTGTCATCCTGGATAAAGTATGAAGAGTCCATACCCTGAAAAAGCTCTGGGATGTATCCCTTTACTGTGACACCGTCAAATTGCTTTTTGTCCTTAGAGGCATCCAGAATCCGTATGGAAATCCGTGGATTCCCTGTTTTGCAGTGAAGCTGGGCTTTTACGGGCTGCATCCGGAGTTTTATCTTCAAAATCTATTTTCTCACTGCCGACATTGTCGTAAAAACTGTCCAGACGCCAGCCAAAAAGATCCAGAGAATTGCCAACATTAAATTTTTTTGTTGCAAATAGATGCCGGAATTCTGGATTTTGTCTACAAACTGCTCTTCCTCGCGGACGATCCGGTCAATATAGCGGATCCATTTGCGGCTCTCCTCTGTGAAATCCTGCGTTTTGTGGCTGATCTGGGTGCTGGTTCCATACTGAACGGTCTCACCGTTGCGAACCTGACGGCAGAAGTCATCCAGTTTTTTACCACGAACATTTTGGAAGTTCCTACCTTAAAAGAAACGGAAAGCTTATTGTCATTCTGTGTCAGTCTTGGAACCAGGGAAACACTTGCGGAAACATGGGCTGGTGTTTCTTTCTGGTCATTTTTGAGCTGTCCTCTGCGATAGGAGTTTAGCAGATAGTCTCCGTTCATGTCGGTGGCATCCGAAAATTGCTGTGGTTTACATAATCACGAATATAGAAGGCAAGTGCAGCTGTATACTGGCACCTGGAATTATCAGAATACCAGCCCCAGTATTTTCTGTGGCATTCCGGGCATCCGCATCTTGCATAAGTAACTTCCTCGTGAGAGAAAAGAAGGGTGACGCCGAAGATATCTCTGCCAGTCTGGAAGGTTGCTTCAATCTGGCCAAGGCGCTGACCGTTCATCCTGTCGTAGCCGCAGGAAATATCTGTGACATTCATTTTCTGCTGGCGATAGATGGATTCCCCGTTTTTTCGGTCTTTGGGGGCAAGCTTTAGGGATTCAAGAATTTTGTCGCCGTCAAAGTAGCTGTAATTTTCCAGCTGCTGGATATTTCCTTCTAATGAGGAATCGTCGTCTGCGTCACTGTCATTCTGGGAACCGCCAAGAAGCTGGTACGTTTCGTTACGCTTTTGTTTTTCCAGCTCTTCCTGACGTTTGCGCTCTTCCGTTTCTTTCTTTTTCACTTCTGTCGGAGAATTTTTCATTTGTTTGGCTTCCTTTTTATGATTTTTCTTTGTTGTTTTTATCCTTGGGAAACATGCTGTCCAGCAGTTTGGACAGTTCATTGGCATGCTTCTTTATGCCGGAGAAGGGATTGCTTCTGTTTTTATGTTCATAGCCAAATTGAGCAGCAAATTTTTGCAAAGATCTGGTTCGCTTCATATAAAAACTCCTGCCAGATATTTCTTCCTTATAATATGAAAAGAAATACAGCAACGTGAAACATTTAACGACGAATGATCATCTTGCAGATAGGATTTCCTATAGAAGAAAATTTTTCTTCATATTCGGTCATTACATTGCCAACCATCATTTCTTCGTTATGGTGGAGGTCAAAGGTGTGAGCTTCCAGTTTCCATCCTGCTTCCGGGACTTCTTCCAGGGAAAAGTCGAACAGACCGCGGTTGTCAGTTTTGAACTCGATGGTTCCGTCTTCTTTCAGAATCTTGTCGTAGCGGGAAAGAAACTCCCGGGAGGTAAGGCGGCGGGAAGCGTGGCGGGCCTTAGGCCAAGGATCAGAGAAGTTCAGATAGATTCTGGAAACCTCGCCTTTTTCAAAAACTTCGGGAAGAAGTCTTGCATCCATGCGCATGAATTTTAAATTAGAAAGCTCCTGTCCTTCTTCTGCAAGGGCTTCTTTCTTCTGAATGGCACGAAGGAGTACGCTGTCATACATTTCGATTCCGATATAGTTGATTTCCGGATGGAGCTTCGCCATATCCATAAGAAAGCGGCCTTTTCCCATGCCAACCTCCAGATGGACAGGCTGATGCTGTGGGAAAACCTTGTCCCAGTTTCCCTTATTCTCCTGGGGATTCTGGATCACGTAGATACTTTCTGCAATTGCGTCTTTGGCGCCTGGTATATTTCTAAGTCGCATAGGTTCCTCCTGTAATTATATTTATAGCTGTATGAAACTGATTCCGGCTCTTTGCAAAAGGTTACCGGGTGGTAAAAAATGCTTGTCAGAATCAGCTGAAATTGTATTCATTCTTAACAAAACTACTATACATGATTTCCTGCTTTTCCGCAATAATATTGATATCGTGATTTTTCAAACACATTCTATGTCAGGGGGAAAACGCAAAAGTTCTTTAATTGAAAAAACTGACTAATTTTGACTGAATATGAAATGCGTCAATAAGAAAAGTAAACGGAAAAATGTGGGAGAACTCTGTATAAATATGCATTTTCTTCCTATTTATAATTAATACGTGTACCTAGTATAAAATTTCGATATGACAGGAATTGATAAGATCGTTAATTTTTAGTCAAAACATCTGAATTGTATTGAATTTTTGTGAAAATTTTAGGCAAAGTTTGACTGGTATTTTCATCAAAATGGGTGTAAGATACTTAAAACTTGAAAAAGGAGGGGAAAAATGGAACAGATAATCGGTAAGTTATCCGAGATAGAGACAACTGCAGAGACCATTATGAAGGATGCACTGCAGAAGAAGAAAGCTCTTTCAGCTGAGATGGAAAGGCAGTCCAAGGAATTCGACACCCAGCTGGAGAAACAGACAGAAGAGCAGATTAAGGAAATTCGCCGGAATCTTGAGGGTGAGAAGGATAAGCGCCTGTCATCCCTGCGGGAAGACACTCAGGCTGCCTTAAGTCAGCTGGACGCTTACTATGCGAAGAATCACGAACGCCTTTCCAGAGAAATTTTTGAAAAAGATCATTCAGGAGGAAGTGATGTAATGGGAAGCGTTCTTTCCTACAGCGGAATTTCCACGAAAATACGCGCTATGAGCAGTCATCTGGTGACAGATGAACAGCTTCAGGAAATCGTCCGCTTTTCGGACGTTCCACAGGTAGCCGCTTATTTGAAGAAAACGCCGGAATATGCGAAAGCATGGTCAGACCTTGATGAGAATAATCTTCACCGAGGTGAGATCGAGAAGCTTCTGAAGAAATCCATTTTCGGAAATTTCTCCCGCATTTACAATTTTGCAAACAAGGAGCAGCGCAAGTTCCTGGCACTTTATTCCAAGCGATATGAAATCCGTGTACTGAAGGAAGTCATGACAAATATCTTCGATCACAGAAGCACCGATCCTGTGGATATGAGTCCTTACCGCGACTTTTTCCTGCACCATTCCAAGCTGGACATTGACAGAGTGGCAGGTGCCGGAAATATGGATGAGTTCATGACAGCCCTGAAGGGCAATGAATTCTATGCTCCGCTTCAGAGCGTATATGAGAACGGCAATGGACTTTTATTTGACTACGGAATGGCTCTTGATCTTTATTATTTTAATCAGATCTGGGTGTCCGCAAAAAAGTTATTCAAGGGAAACGATCTGGACGAGATCACCAAGGCTTATGGTGAGAAGTTTGATATGCTGAATCTGCTGTTTATCCTGCGATCCAAGCGTTATTACAAAATGGAGCCGGCAGCCATCTACGCACAGCTGATTCCCGTGAATTATAAACTAAAGAAAGAAGAAATCACAGCTCTGGTGGAAGCTACCAGCAAAAGAAGAAGGTGAGCAGATCTTTTCCCGTACCTGGTACGGCAGGAAATATCAGCAGCTGAACCTGATCTCCATGGAGGAGCTTTATAATAGTCTGCTCCGTACCGTGCTTGAGAAAGAGGCTCGCAAGGATCCTTATTCAGTAGCTGTTTTGTATTCTTATCTTTACCACAAAGAGCATGAGGTAAACCGTCTGACCATCGCACTGGAGTGTGTTCGTTACCAGGTTGATCCGGACGAGGCAATGCATTATGTTCACAACAATTAGTAACCCGGAGGTAGCAATGTGATTGAGAAAATGAAATTTGTCAGCATTACCGGGCCAAGAGAGGATATCGACCGAGTTGTAAATAATTACCTCAGCCGGTATGAGATTCATCTGGAGAATGCTCTTACTGAGCTCACAGATGTGAAGAATCTTTCTCCTTATCTTGAAATCAATCCTTATAAAGAAGCTTTAAGCACAGTCGGAAGCTTCTATGAAGAGGTTGAGAACCCGGAGCAGGCTTCTGCGAAGAAGCTGCCAATCGAAAAAAAGCTCTCTCTTTCGTACAGCAGATCAAAGATGAAGCGGATGTCCTTAACAAGACCCGTCAGGAACTGGAAGAGAAACGTGATTCTCTGTCAGAATCACTTCGTATTATCTATCCGTTCCGAAATGTAGACTTTGATGTGCAGTCAATCCTGAAAATGCGTTATATCCATTATCGCTTTGGACGGATCGAGAAAGATTATTTCGATAAATTTAAAACATACATTTATGATAATCTGGATACGATTTTCATTAAATGTGATGAAGATGACCGTTATATCTGGGGAATTTATTTTGTTCCCGTTCATGAAGCGCAGCGGATCCATGCCGTATATTCTGCTATGCACTTTGAAAAAATCTTTGTACCGGATCAGTATGATGGAACTGCCAAAGCTGCATACACAGCACTTGAAGCGCAGTACAAGAAAACAATTGCAGATCTTGATGCAAACAAAGCGGCAAGAAAAGCTTTCTTCAGAAAAAATGCATCCGACATTGTTTCCTGCAAACATACACTTTCCCAGTTTTCACGGAACTTTGATATCCGTAAACTGGCAGCATGCACACATGGGGACAATAAGGGAGAGGCAGCAGCCGATTATAAGCCGAAAGAACCATTTTATATCCTTTGTGGCTGGATGACAGAGGAGGATGCCAAAGCTTTCCAGAATGATATTTCCGGAGATTCCCGTATTTTCTGTCTGATTGATGAGAATGAGCAGGAGGATGCCCATAAGACACCGCCTACCAAGCTGAAGAACCCCCAAGCTTTTCAAGCCATTCGAAATGTACACCAAAATGTATGGCCTTCCGGCTTATGGAGAGATGGATCCAACCTGGTTTATCGCCATCACTTATTCCTTTATTTTCGGCGCAATGTTCGGAGATGCAGGACAGGGTCTGGTTTTATTGATCGGCGGATATCTTCTTTACAGATTCAAGCATATTGATCTTGCCGGAATCATCAGCTGTGCAGGTATCTTTTCCACATTCTTTGGCTTCATGTTCGGCAGCGTCTTCGGATTTGAAGATATTATAGAGCCTGTATGGTTAAGGCCTATGGATGCCATGATGAATGTGCCTTTTATCGGAAAACTGAATACCGTATTTATTATCGCTATTGGCTTTGGTATGGGAATCATTCTTCTATGTATGATTTTTAATATTATGAATTCCCTGAAAGCAAAGGATACAGAGAAAGTATGGTTTGATACCAACTCTGTTGCAGGCCTTGTATTCTATGGATCCGCAGTGATTGTAATTGCATTGTTCATGACAGGCCATAAGCTTCCTGGCGGTATTGTTCTTTGCATTATGTTTATCCTTCCGCTGCTTGTAATGTTCTTAAAAGAGCCTCTTACAAACCTTGTGGAAAAGAAGCCGGCAGCTTTTTGAAGGCGGTGTGGGAATGTTTATTGTTCAGGGATTTTTCGAGATGTTCGAAGTCCTTTTGAGCTATTTCTCCAACACACTTTCTTTCGTGCGTATCGGAGCTTATGCAGTCAGCCATGCAGCTATGATGCAGGTTGTACTGATGCTGGCCGGTGCTGAGAACGGAAGCCCGAACTGGGTAGTGATTGTTCTCGGAAATATTTTCGTATGCGGTCTTGAGGGTCTGATCGTTGGTATCCAGGTACTGAGACTTGAGTATTACGAGATGTTTAGCCGTTTCTACAAAGGAAGCGGAAGAAAATTCGAGCCGTTCCGTTCTGACGCGGAGGCAAAAACGCTGCCGCTGGTAGTGAAATATTTATCAAATGTCTCTGTGAAATGCAGTGACATTACAAATGTTAAAACACGAGGAGGTCAATTATCATGACAGTTATGACACAGATTATTTTAGCAGTAGCGCTTGTATTAAGCATTATCGTTCCATTTGGTTACTATTTCATCGGCGAGAAGAGCCGTGGACGTTACAAAACAACAATCGCAACAAACGCATTTTTCTTCTTTGGTACCATGTTAGTAGCAGCAATGGTTATGTTTGCAGGAAGCTCTTCTGTACAGGCTGCAACAGGCGCTGATGCAGGTATTGCAACAGGTCTTGGATATATTGCAGCAGCTCTTGTTACAGGTCTTTCCTGTATTGGTGGTGGTATTGCCGTAGCCAGTGCGGCAAGTGCAGCTCTTGGTGCAATCAGCGAGGATCAGAGTATCCTTGGTAAATCCCTTTATTTTCGTAGGTCTTGCAGAAGGTGTTGCCCTTTATGGACTGATCATCGCCTTCATGATCATCGGTAAATTATAATTATGAAAATGTTTTTGATCAGCGACAATATCGATACCTACACAGGGATGAGACTGGCAGGTGTAGAGGGCGTGGTAGTCCATGAGCGTGACGAACTGAAGGACGCTCTGGAAAAAGCAATCGCCAACAAGGAAATCGGGATTCTCCTCCTGACCGAGAAATTCGGCCGGGAGGTTCCCCAGATCGTGGACGATGTAAAGCTGAACCATAAAACGCCTTTGATCATCGAAATTCCCGACAGGCACGGTACTGGCCGCAAACCGGATTTTATTACCGGATATGTTAACGAAGCCATTGGCTTAAAGTTATAGGCAGGAGAAGACCAAGCATGACAATTGAAGAAAAACTGCAGCATTTCTACGACACTTCCGTTGCGGAAGCCCAGACAGAGGCTGAGAATACACTGGAAGCACATAAGAAGAGTCTGGAAGAAATGTTTGAAAAGCATAAAGAATCAAGAAAAATGGATGCCGAGGCACAGATCAAGGCAGAGACAGAAAATGCTACCCGAGAGGTAAACAAGGCACTTTCTGCTGAGCAGCTGACTTTAAGACGTGACTGGACAGCCAAACAGACAGAGCTTAAAAACGAGCTTTTTGTAGAGGTTAAGAATCATCTGGAGAATTTCATGGAGAGTCCTGCGTATCAGGATTATCTGTGCAGCAGAATCCAGAAGGCAAGAGAATTTGCAGGAAATGATGAGATTTTTATCTATCTTTCCTCTGAAGATACAGCATTACAGCGCTCTATTGTAGCAAAGACCGGATTCACAGTTGAGATTTCCGATGAACCGTTTATGGTGGTATCAAAGCCACAATCCCGGCTAAAAACATCCTGATCGACAACTCTTTCCTGAGTGCTTATGAGAAGCTGAAAAAAGAATTCAAATTTGACGGAGGGCTGAGCCATGAATAAAACAGGTATTATCTACGGCGTTAACGGTCCTGTTATTTATCTGAAGGGCGACAACGGATTTAAAATCTCCGAGATGGTTTATGTAGGTCCGGAACATCTGGTAGGTGAGATCATTGGCCTGAAAAAAGGCATGACCACCGTACAGGTTTTCGAGGAAACTACAGGACTCAAACCAGGCGATACAGTTACAGGAACCGGAGATGCCATTTCTGTACTTTTGGGACCTGGAATCATCCACAATATTTTTGATGGTATCCAGCGTCCTCTGGAGGAGATCGCAAAATCCTCCGGAAAATATATTTCCCGTGGTGTAAGTGTTGATTCCCTTGATACTGCTAAGAAATGGGATGTCCATGTAACTGTTAAAGTTGGAGATATGGTAAGCGCAGGTACTATCATTGCCGAGACTCAGGAAACAGACTCCATTCTCCATAAATCCATGGTTCCGCCAACAATTGGAGAGGCTGAGGTTATCAAGGCAGTTCCGGACGGAGCATACACTATCCTTGATCCGATTGTAACGGTTCGTCTTTTCTGACGGCAGCGAGCGTGACATCGCTCTTGCACAGAAATGGCCGATCCGTATCCCGAGACCAACCTACAAACGTTTCCCTGCAAGTGTGCCGCTTGTAACCGGACAGCGTATCCTGGATACCCTGTTCCCTATCGCAAAGGGCGGCACTGCGGCGATCCCCGGCGGTTTCGGTACTGGAAAAACTATGACACAGCACCAGATTGCAAAATGGTCTGATGCTGACATTATCATCTACATTGGATGCGGAGAACGTGGAAACGAGATGACTCAGGTTCTGGAAGATTTCAGTAAACTGATCGACCCGAAATCCGGAAACCTGATGATGGACAGAACTACATTGATTGCCAACACTTCCAACATGCCGGTTGCGGCGCGTGAAGCTTCTATTTATACAGGTGTTACTCTGGCTGAATATTATCGTGACATGGGTTACGACGTAGCCATCATGGCAGACTCCACTTCCCGTTGGGCCGAGGCTCTTCGTGAGCTTTCCGGACGACTTGAGGAAATGCCGGCAGAGGAAGGTTTCCCTGCTTACCTGGCTTCCAAGCTTTCCGCTTTTTATGAGCGTGCCGGAATGATGCAGAATCTCAATGGTACAGAAGGTTCTGTATCCATCATCGGTGCAGTTTCCCCACAGGGCGGTGACTTCTCTGAACCAGTTACACAGAATACAAAGCGTTTCGTCCGCTGTTTCTGGGGACTGGATAAATCTCTGGCTTATGCCCGTCATTTCCCGGCTATCCACTGGCTTACAAGTTATAGTGAATACCTGGAGGATTTAACCCCATGGTACAGAGATAATGTTTCCGCTAAATTTGTAAGCGACCGTAATCAGCTGATGGCGATTCTGAACCAGGAGAGCTCTCTGATGGAAATCGTTAAGCTGATCGGTAGTGATGTTCTTCCGGATGATCAGAAGCTGACTCTTGAGATCGCAAGGGTTATCCGTCTTGGATTCCTTCAGCAGAATGCGTTCCATGCAGAGGATACCTGTGTACCGATGAGCAAGCAGTTCAATATGATGGAGATCATCCTTTATCTGTACGAGAAGTGCCGCTCCCTTGTAAATCAGGGAATGCCGGTTTCCGTACTGAAGGAGGACAATATTTTTGAGCGTGTTATTGCTATCAAATATGATGTTCCGAATAACAAACCTGAGATGTTTGACCAGTATAAGGCTGACATCGACAGATTCTATGATAACGTATTAGAGAGAAACGGCTGATAGGGAGGTAAGTTTTTTTTATGGCAATCGAATATTTAGGCCTTAGTGAAATAAACGGCCCTCTTGTAGTTCTGAAGGCGTTAAAAACGCTTCCTACGAGGAAATCGTCTCCTTCCGTATGGATGACGGTACCGAAAAGCTTGGCCGTATTATTGAAATATACGAAGATAAAGCAGTAATTCAGGTTTTCGAGGGTACAGATAATATGTCCCTTGGAAACACTCATACACGTCTTAGCGGTCATCCTATGGAAATCGGGCTCTCCCCGGAAATCCTGGGACGTACCTTTAACGGTATTGGACAGCCAATCGATGGGCTGGGCGAGATCACACCGGAGGTAAGCCTGAACATCAATGGTCTGCCGCTGAACCCGGTTACCCGTGAGTATCCGCGTAACTACATCCATACCGGTATTTCTGCAATCGATGGTCTGACCACGCTGATTCGTGGACAGAAGCTGCCGATCTTCTCTGGAAATGGTATGCCGCATGATAAGCTGGCAGCACAGATCGTGCGTCAGGCATCTCTGGGTGCTGATTCCGATGAAAATTTCGCCATTGTGTTTGCTGCAATGGGTGTTAAGTATGATGTTGCAGAGTTTTTCCGCAGAACATTTGAGGAGAGCGGTGCTTCCGATCATGTTGTTATGTTCCTGAACCTGGCAAATGATCCGACTGTTGAGCGTCTTCTGACCCGAAGATTGCCCTGACTGCAGCAGAGTATCTTGCTTTTGAAAAAGGTATGCATATTCTGGTTATTCTTACAGATATCACTTCTTTCTGTGAGGCGATGCGAGAGGTATCTTCCTCCAAGGGTGAGATTCCTTCCCGTAAAGGTTATCCTGGATATCTTTACAGTGAGCTTGCTACTTTATATGAGCGCGCAGGTATTGTTTCCGGTGGTACAGGTTCCGTTACACAGATCCCGATTCTTACCATGCCCAATGATGATATTACTCATCCGATCCCTGACCTTACCGGTTACATTGCCAATCAATGTTCTGCCGTCTCTTTCCCGTCTGATGAAGGATGGTATTGGTGAGGGCTTCACAAGAGCGGACCACCAGGATGTTGCCAACCAGCTGTTTTCCTGTTATGCGAAGGTTGGAGATGCCAGAGCTCTTGCTTCTGTTATCGGTGAGGATGAGCTTTCTCCTCTGGATAAGAAGTATCTGCAGTTTGGTAAGGCTTTTGAGGCTGAGTTTGTCGGTCAGACAGATACAGAGAACAGAAGTATTATCGATACTCTGAATAAAGGCTGGGAGCTTCTTGGTATGCTTGAGCTTGACCGTATTGATACCAAGATTCTGGATCAGTATTATCACGAGACTACCAAATAAAGAGTGAGGTGACTTGAATGGATCCGAATACCTTCCTACCAAGGGTAATTTAATTCTGGCAAAATTCACTTGCTCTTCCCGTCAGGGTTACGAACTGATGGATAAGAAGCGTAATATTCTGATTCGTGAGATGATGAATCTGGTTGATCAGGCGAAGGATATCCAGGGACAGATTGACGAGACGTTCCGGACTGCGTATGAGGCTTTGCAGAAAGCGAATATGGAGATGGGTATCGCGTTAGTGGATCAGATTTCCCATACGGTGCCGGTGGAATTCTATCCGTATTAAGACACGTAGTGTTATGGGTACGGAGATTCCGCTGGTAGAGTATGATAAGTCGGGAAATGTGCCGACATATGCTTATTATAGTACGAAGATGTCTCTGGATGAGGCGAAGGCGGCTTTTGAGAGGGTGAAGGAGCTTTCCATTAAGCTGTCTATGATTGAGAATTCGGCGATTCGGCTGGCTAGTAATATTAAGAAGACTCAGAAGAGGGCGAATGCGCTGAAGAATATTACGATTCCGAAGTTCGAGGCTCTGACCAAGGATATTTCCAATGCTTTGGAGGAGAAGGAGCGTGAGGAATTTACGCGATTAAAAGTTATTAAGAGGATGAAGCAGGGTGCGTGAGGCACCCTGTTTTTTTTTCGGTGTAAGGGGATGGGATGATGGATGGCGGGAAGGGGCGATGCCAAATGGGCGTTTGACTGCGTCGCCTTGTTGTCAGGGAGAATTGCAAACTCGCCCTTGCAGGGCTCAGACAGTGCAATTCTCCCGACGCTATACTCGTCAAATGCCCATTTGCAAAGCCCCCAGCCGGCATCCCCTTCCTCTCACTGTGTACTGGCAAGGGAAAAACAGGACGGCGGCTGCGAGTGGGAGTAGTTGAGGAGGGGAGGAAGTGACGCAGCGCCTGGGAAGAGAGGCGGATGGTAATTACGTTTGCTTAGCGTTGTGTACTGGTAGGAAACGTTGGCTGATTCCTTTTGGGGAGACTTTCGTGTTTACTATATTCTATTCTTTTGTATATTTTTAGTCAGCTTTCTTCTTGAGTTCTGTCAAAAATCATTTCTGTTATGTGTATTCTTTGAGTGGAGTATATTTCGACTGAATTTGGTTGTTGCGGCATATTCTTTTGGTGGAGTTCACAGTTTCTTACCAGGTTGACCATGGAATGAACACAGTTTGCCCATTAATTGCACACACACTTGGTCTGTATATTATTAGCCATAAGGAACACAAAACAAAATGATCCGGATGGAGAGAATGAGGACTTCGGAAGGGTTGAATGAATACAGAAAGGAAATGAATGGGTATGAAACGTAGATATTTAGCAGTTTTAATGGGAATTATGGTAGCAACAACTTCTGTTCCGGCTATGGTTTATGCGGAGGATAGTAAGACGGAGACGGCTGCGGATGCGGCGAATGATGAAAGTGGTGAGGCAGATGCTTCGGGTGAGAGTAGTGACGAGAGTCAGGAGAATGTGGTACTTGGTGAGGTTAAGTCGGTTTCTGATTCGGAGATTACCATTGCGGTTGGGACTATGAAAGAGATGGGGCAGCCTGGTGGAGATGGCCAGAATGGCGGAGTACCGGATGGAAACGGTCAGGGCGGGGAGGCGCCTTCTATGTTGGATCTGACTGGCGAGGAGCAGACGATTACAATTACTGCGGATACAGTGATCACAAAGCAGGCAGGCGGTATGCAGCCTGGCGGAGATGGACAGAATGGCGGTGCGCCAGAGAAGCCGGAAGGTGATGGACAGAGTTCTGATTCTTCTGATGGAGCAAGTGACAGTCAGGACGCAGCTGACGATAACCAGGAAAGTGAGAATACAGATAGCCAGGATGGAGAAGAGCCGGAAAAACCAGACGGTAACGGACAGTCCGCAGAGGCTGAGGAGATTTCACTTTCTGACATTCAGGAGGGCGATATCGTTTCTATTACTTTAGATGAGGATGGAAATGCTGCTTCCATTACTGTAATGTCCATGGAAATGGGCGGTCAGGGCCAGCCTGGCGGTGATGGACAAGGCGCTTCAGGACAGGGAGGCCCTGATGGCCAGTCTCAGGGTGTGGACAGTTATACGGCAGCAAATGAGTATACAGAAGATACAACTGTATCAAATGAGACAATTGAGTCAACAGGAACTGACGAGAATGCAGCATTGATTTCTTCAGGTGCAAGTGTTACCCTTGATAATGATAGTGAAAGATGGCAGCGTGACTACAGATGCAGCAGGTGGTGCAGGGCTTTTTGCATATGATGATGGAACTGTATATGCTTCTGGTACAACTGTAGAAACGACTCAGGATACCTCTGGTGGTGTTCATGTAGCTGGCGGTGGGACTCTTTTACGGATGGGACTTGGATGTAGAGACAAACGGTGAGTCTTCTGCTGCAATCCGAAGTGACAGAGGCGGCGGAACAATGGTGCTCGATGGTGGAAATTATGTTTCCAACGGTGTTGGTTCTCCTGCTATTTACAGTACAGCAGACATTGCAGTAAGCAATGCCAGCCTTACAGCAAATGGTTCGGAGGCAGTTTGCATTGAAGGTCTGAATTCTATTCATCTTTATGACTGTGATCTCACTGGAAATATGAGTGATCTGGATCAGAACGACAATACCTGGACTGTAATCCTTTACCAGAGCATGTCTGGTGATTCTGAGGTTGGTAACAGTACCTTCCAGATGGATGGTGGCAGCCTGACTTCTGAGAACGGCGGTGTGTTTTATACAACCAATACAGAGAGTACGATTACTTTAAATAACGTGGATATTAACTATAACGATGACAATGAATTTTTCCTGCAGTGCACAGGTAACACCAACCAGAGAGGCTGGGGACAGGCCGGGGCAAACGGAGCTGACTGCCACTTTACCGGTATTAGTCAGGATATGCAAGGAAATGTGATCTGGGGATTCTATCAGTGATCTGGATTTTTATCTCACAGATGGCAGCAGCTTGACAGGTGCAGTTGTAGATGATGAGAGTTATGCAGGCGAAGGCGGAGAGGGATACTGCAACGTTTATGTAAGCGCAGATTCCACCTGGACTGTAACTGGCGACAGTACTGTCTCATCTCTGGAAAATGAGGGAACAATTGTAGATGGTAATGGAAAAACTGTAACAATTCAGGGTACAGACGGAACTGTGTATGTACAGGGCGACAGCGAGTACAATACACCATTACAACTGGTTTCTACAGCGACACAGCAGATATGTCTGGAGCAACGGCAATCCAGGATCAGAGTGTTTATACAGTTGAGAAACCGGATCAGCTTTAAAATTGGATAAAGAAACTCTCCAATTTGAAGATTATGGGCTTGATGAGTTATAAGAAAAAACACTGGGCTACACTTTATTGTGGCTCAGTGTTTTTTCGTTAAAAGAAGAGTGAACCTGAATTATAAAAATCCCGGTCAGAAAAAGAAATATCAAGACAGTTCTTTTCTAAAGACCGGGATTTTTTATGTTAAATTTATAATCAAATTCGAATTCTCCGACGTAAGCAACTTCCGAAAATTCTCCTAAAAGAAGGAGGGCCGGACCTTTTGGCCCGGCAAGTATGAAAAAGGAAAAAAGTATATTTATAATCTATGTAAAAAGCTTTCGCTTTATTTGTTTATTAATATACGCGGAATTTGTGATGAATCTGTGAGAACAAATTGAAAATAGAACGCACCTGAAGTGACCGGCTTAGGAATATACAGCATGAAAAAGCTGTGCATTCAAACTTAATTTCATGGTGATAAAATCTATCTACGATATATTGAAAATTTTATTCAGCTAAGAAAATTAGTCGTGTCAAGCGTTTTTGAAAATGTCCTAAAATAATTGAAGTATTAGCCCCGGCTTTTTGCTGGGGCTTGTTAAATTGATTCGTTTCATTCCTCAGGCTATTTTTGTATCTTGATCATTCTGGTGGTGTTCTTGCTGTTTGACAAACTTTTCCAAACTGTTGGCGACGCCAGGGATGATTCATTGGTGGAATGCGGGGCTTCTTTGGTTTTGGCGGAGTATAGTCTATATCTAAGTCTTTTGATTTTGTTTCGTGCTCGGGTATTTCTTCCAGTGCGTAGATGTCTTTGTCATTTACACAGCAGTATTGACTGCCATCAAAAGCCTGAATAAACATTACCTTTGTTCCTTTTCGGTAGTGGACCTGATTGCCTCTGCTGTCAATCATACGGTAGTATTTATTGGAATGCCTTAAACAGTGTCCGGTATCTACCGTTCTTTTCGCATAAAACTGCAAGAATCAGGGTTAATTTTTTCAATTTGGGGTTGCACTTCGAACACAGACTCGTTCTACACGTCCTTTGCCTGAGGCACACTGCTTGATCCCAGTTCAACCCCCAGCTGTTTACAGGCATAGGCAAACTGTGTATAGGTATCCTCATCGATAGATGGGGAGTTTTTCTTTTTATAGGTGAAAACAGTACGGCGGTCTGTAAAGAACTTGTAGGGGATACCGTAAGTTGTGAGGATCTGATGGAAAACGTGGTAATAGCCATTCAGAGTTTCCTGGGTATCAAACCAACCGCCGGTAATCCTTCCTGTAGCATCATCTATAGCCAGATGCAGATGCCATATCTGACCGGGGATCCATTCGTAGGAGTTGCGTCCATTTGCTGCAGTTCACCGAAATAAGCGGCTCTGGGACGGCGGGAATGGGCGTCCTCAAGAGCAACAAGATTAATCTGTATCTGATCCGCTTCTTTCTGAGATTTCGCTGCTTTTTTATCGGCTTTTAATTGTTCTTTGATTCTCTTTTTTCTTAGCTTTTGTAGCCTTGGGAGAGAGAATGTATTCAGCTTCGAGAATAGACATAACCGCTGAAGGGGAGATGTGGATATCTTCATGTTTTCCTAATAACTCAGTGAAATGCACAAAATTGGCATCATAGTATTTGTTGCGGTATAAATCGACAACAAGATTACGAGTTTCATTGGGGATGGTATTGGCTGGCTTACGTCCTCTGTTGCCATGGATAAAATAGGCTTTGCCATGCTCTTTGTAGCCTTTAAGCATACGGTTAATGTGACGTACAGTACAACCGAGAGTAAGGGCAGCTCTCTGCTTGTTAGGGGCTGGATGATCTGCCAATGATTTGATCACCTCATACTTCTTTTGTTCATCCATTGATAATTCTACCTTTCTGATAATCGTTACCTCCATCTGTTGATGGAAGCATTATACTACATTGTATATTAGGACATTATCATAAATGGTTCATAATTTTATTCAGCTAAGAAAATTAGTCGTTGTAAAAGTTGTAATACTCATTTATAATGGAAAGAAGATTCAAGGTTATTGTTTACCGGAGATTTTCCAGTGTGAACAGTAACGATTCCAATGAGAATTTATAGGGAAAAACAGGAGGAAAACCTTGAAGAAAGAATTAGTTATTGTAATTGATTTTGGTGGTCAGTACAATCAGCTGGTTGCAAGACGTGTCAGAGAATGTAACGTATACTGCGAAATCTATTCATACAAGACCGATCTTGAGAAAATCAAGGCAATGAATCCTAAGGGAATCATCCTTACCGGTGGTCCGAACAGCTGCTACGAGGCTGATTCACCTACATGCAATAAAGAATTATTCGAGCTTGGTATTCCTGTTTTGGGACTTTGCTATGGCGCACAGCTTATGATGCATGTCCTGGGAGGAAAAGTTGAGAAGGCAGATGTAAGTGAATACGGCAAAACAGAGTTGCTGATCGTTGACAAAAAGATTCTAGAATTTTTGAAAAATGTATCTGACAAAACAATTGCTGGATGAGCCATACAGACTATATCTCCCAAGACAGCACCTGGATTTGAAATCTCTGCACATACAGCAGACTGCCCAGTGGCTACAGCCGAAAACGCGGAAAAGAAGCTGTATGCGATTCAGTTTCATCCGGAAGTGCTTCATACAGTAGAAGGAAAGAAGATGCTTTCCAACTTCGTACTTGGTGTATGCGGATGCGCCGGAGACTGGAAAATGGATGCCTTCGTAGAGAATACTATTAAAGAAATCCGTGAGAAAGTCGGGGATGGAAAAGTTCTCCTTGCCCTGTCAGGTGGTGTTGACTCTTCCGTTGCAGCAGGACTTCTTTCCAGAGCAATCGGCAAGCAGCTGACCTGTGTATTCGTAGATCATGGCCTTCTTCGTAAAGACGAGGGCGATGAGGTTGAGGGTGTATTTGGTCCTAATGGACAGTTTGACCTGAATTTTATCCGTGTGAATGCACAGCAGAGATATTATGATAAACTTGCGGGAGTTACTGAGCCTGAAGCAAAACGTAAGATCATCGGTGAAGAATTTATCCGTATTTTTGAAGAAGAGGCCAAGAAGATCGGTGCTGTTGATTTTCTTGCACAGGGAACCATTTATCCGGACGTTGTAGAGAGCGGTCTCGGCGGAGAATCCGCAGTGATCAAATCTCACCACAATGTAGGCGGACTTCCGGATTTCGTTGATTTCAAAGAAATCATTGAACCGCTGCGTAACCTCTTCAAAGATGAAGTCCGCAAAGCGGGTCTGGAGCTTGGCATCCCGGAGAAACTTGTCTTCCGTCAGCCATTCCCGGGACCGGGACTTGGAATCCGTATTATCGGCGAAGTTACTGAAGAGAAAGTTCGCATTGTGCAGGATGCTTGATTTCATTTACCGTGAAGAAATTGATAAGGCAGCAGAAGCTTATAAAGTTGAGAATGGCAAAGAACCTTCCTGGATGCCGAACCAGTACTTTGCAGCCCTTACAAATATGCGAAGCGTAGGTGTAATGGGAGACTTCAGAACATACGATTATGCAGTGGCGCTTCGTGCAGTCAAGACTATCGACTTCATGACAGCGGAGTCTGCTGAGATTCCATATGCAGTGCTGAATAAAGTAATGAACCGCATCATCAATGAAGTTAAGGGTGTAAACCGCGTATTCTATGATCTGACCAGTAAGCCACCGGGAACGATTGAGTTTGAATAGTGTGAAAATTGCGGGAAGCCTTATAAATTAAGGCTTCGTTTTATGTGCTTGCAAAATGCTTGCAGTTTATTTTGAGTTCTGTTTATCTGATTCTTTCACCATTAAAAAGTAATGGAAATGAATCAAAGAAATCAATAAGTTCTACAAGCTTTGCTTTATTATGCGTATCTATACTTACAAGCGATGGTATTTGATTGAAGTTGTTAATATAACTATTTAAATCGTTATTATATTGCTGAAGAAAAATTGCAAGGAATAAATGCTCGCTTTTGATAGAGAAGCTGCTCTTGACTTTAAGTCATTTATATCCCTAATTGTTAAATAACCTTCAGAATGATATTCCCAAACTGCATCGAAAGAAAGTAATGGTGTTGAAAAAGTATTTTTCCAAATTGAACGTGCTAACTTATCAAGAGTATATTCATGGTATTTTTTTCAATGCATGTGTTGTACAAATCAAGAATTTCAATAAAATAGCAAATGTGGTCTTTGTATAATGAGGTAGGTGGATTTTTATTATAGCTTTTTAGTGTTGTTTGTGTGTTTGTACATTAATGAGTTTTTGATGTCATCATGAACAATAGAATTACGTAAATCAGATATTTCTCTAATTTTATATTCATTCAGAGATAAATCTAAATCCTGTATGGAGATAAAAAATGTATATATTCATAAAGTGACTTGCATGAGTATTTTCGTATGTTTTGATCTATTATGGTATCTATTATATCGCTTGATCTTGATGATGTAAGAAATAAATCCTTATTGACAGAGATATTCTTGTCAATCTTATGAGGAAAAGCTTTTTATATAATATCTAGTAATTTCTGTAATGGTACTTTCAAATAAAGAATAAGCATAAATAAAATATGGTTTTGCTGTAGCGCTAGTGATAGATTTGGTAATCTCGTTAAGAGCAGTATTCGCATTTAATATCGCATTAGAAACATCATCATATATAAAATTATTTATCATGTCGGACCTCCTAGTATTTATGCATTTTAATATAATTTTAGAAAATAATCTTATCGGCATCCTTGACCAAACCTATCCTGGTGTCAATACTTACTTTGACAGTCCTGCACGCAGTGACGGCAGCCAGAAATGGGTTGATTTTGCATCTACATACTGGCATGTAGACTGTGTCCGTAAAATGTCCCTGAATTCCTTTATCGACCATTATCAAAACTGGTGCAAACGTAAGAAGTACAACTTCAGCCAATCCAAAGCTGAGGAAATCTATGGAAAAGCAAAGGAACTTGTTCCTGTACTTTCAAAGGATGCCATTACAAAGCTTATTATTAAGCAGGCTGTAGACCAGCTTAATAGTGCCTCTACAACTGTTGAGTCACTACGCACTCTCATGAATGAAACTGCATCCAAACTCCCGGAATATCCTGTCGTTATGGCTATGAAAGGGGTTGGAACTTCACTTGGTCCTCAGTTGATAGCTGAGATCGGAGATGTTTCCCGTTTCACTCACAAAAGTGCTATTACTGCATTTGCCGGTGTAGATCCCGGTGTTAATGAATCGGGAAGTTATGAACAAAAAGTGTTCCAACTTCCAAACGAGGCTCCTCTGATCTTAGAAAGACTTTATTTCAGGTAATGGATGTCCTGATTAAAACGCATCCGCAAGATGATCCTGTTTATCAGTTCTTTGAACAAGTTTGCCTTAACATTCTTTGCTATAAATAGACCTGAAAATCTGTTCATATTAGAATTGTATAATATCAGAATAGAAGAGCCAGCACCACCTCTGCCAAGAAAAGCAGTTTCTTGATAAAAAGTACTGCCATCAACAGGGCTAATTGTAATACAGTTCCCTTCATCCAGAATCTCTTCCTTTTTTGGCATACAGCACTTAGTAAGACCATTGTTTGTATTACCGGATGCAATAAATGGAATTGAACCAAACTGGTATTGTTTTTCAGAACGAGCTTGTGGTCTTCTTACGGTAAATAAATCACCAACAAAAAAATGTGTTCCATTTCTTTTGTTCTAGAGAAAGAGGTGTTTTTTTCTTCTTGTAAATCATTGTCAATAAAAGATATGTAGTTTTGCGTGATCTTTTGTTCTCGTTCTTTGATGTACTGTTCCATAAAATCATAATCAGGAGTGCCACTATTGGTAACGGGCAGCAATATCATTTGTTTTTGCATTCTTTGTTCGTTAAATTTATAGCCATAAGCATATTTGCATTTTTGTTGTAAAATTACAGTTTTGAAAAACAAATAGTGATATTTTGTTCCTGATATAGCTTTTTTTAGTTTAAAACGTTTAACATCATCTGAAAATAAGCACGAATACGGATGATAAAAGCTCTCGACTACGCTGCCATTATAGTTTACACCTAAAACATTTCTATCCTCAGATATATTAGAATTTGATACAAAGGCAGTTACCCGTTATTCGAATCTGTTGCGCCAATAAAAGGTTTATTTCCATCAATCATATTAGTTTTAGTTAAGCGTTTACCTGGATTGATGAAAAAAATATCTTTAATATAAAATTCTTTCCAGTCTCTGTCGTGTAAATTAAGCATTTTCAGCATCACCTCTTTGTTCAAATAGATAGCCTTTTACCATGAGTAATCATGTTGAATTCAAAAGTTAAATAATCTCCAATACTGTTCATAAAGTCTTCTTCTGTTGGTATTTCATCATTATAGTAATAAAATGAGTGTATCCACTCATCTGTATTTTCAACAGTTGTTTCAACCATAAAACTTGATGGAAAATCTGTTATTTTTCCATGCCAGCAATCAAGCAAATATTGTCGTTTGTCTTTCGCACGCTCAGTTTCCACAAGACCTAAATGTTTCTTTACTTCATATCCATCATCTTCAAAATTAATAAATTTTGCTTTTTTTTCAGTTGGATGTGGTATTCCTGTAGTAAATACTGCAATACATGGTACTGTTCCTACTCGATAAAATGTATCTTTGTTCAGACTAATAACACCTTCTAAAGTATGGTTCTTTAATATTTCTTTTTTTGATTGCTTTGTCATCTTTGGTTTTTCCAATCATTGCAGATACAGGAACAATGACTGCAGCACGACCGCCTTCTGTTATAGAATTTAATAGATGACGAATAAAGCATAATTCTGATAAATTTGCAGTGTCTTTGTTTTTGGCTTGTGAATAAGGAGGGTTCATAAAACCAACAGTTATACCGCCTCCTCTTAACTGGAGTTCTCCTGGGTCTTGAGCAAGGAAATCTTCACAGATTAAATTACTTTTGACCATCACCACGTAGGATCATGTTTGTAGTGGCAATGGAAAACATATCATCACGAATTTCAATACCATGTATTTGATGTTGCTTTATGTGTAATCGTTTCGAAGGATTTTTTGTTTCTTTTAACATTTTATGCATTCCAGAAATTAAAAAACCACCCGTGCCACAACATGGATCTAAAATAACATCGGTAGGTTTTAAATCTACTAATTCACAAAATAGGTCGGTAATATGGCTAGGGGTAAGAACTACTCCTAGAGATTGGCCATCCCCACCAGAGTATGAAACAAATTCCCCATAAAATCGGCCTAAATAATCTTCATTTGAGTTTGATATCAGAGCTTTGAATATGTTTTCATTAATGTATTCTGCAAAAAATTTTAAGGGTGTCTTATTGCCTAAGTCTTCTCGTTTAGTATTTAATTGAGGTCTGTCCTTTATCAAAGTAAATTGGTTAAGTACCCGAGCTTTTTTTTACTTCAGGAGCAACCTTTGCACGTTGTAGGTTCGTTTCTAAATATTGATATAGAATTGCTCCATCAGTGTTACTTTCTAAGAAGTCACCTTTAACATATCAAGGCGAAAACTATATTTCTGTTCACGCAATGCAAGAAGAATTGCGGATACAACAAGCGGTTTTTCGTCTTCGCCCAAACCTCCATAATTACGTAGATATTCATGGAGTTCCTTTGCTTTCTTAAGAATATCGGCAAGTTCTATATCCTCTGGTGGAGTTTCTTTTAATACAATTCTTTTGTAATATTCTAAAATATGGTTTGCAGAAAAATTTTCAAAAGTTTCTACTTCTGGTAGCCATGTATAGCCGTTAGTGTCAACAAATAATGGTTGAATGATATGATGTTTGCGGTCTCCAGCATTACCAAACGCAAATATTTTATCATATGTAGTGTTTTGTAAAATATGTTTGGCATAATGTAAGGCGCCATTTACGGCATAATGTTTTGTGGCCTGTACTGTCAAGGAAATAGTAGTGCCATCATCCTCAAAGGCACACAAGTTTGATCTGTCAGCTTTATCCTCCATGACAAGAACAAAATCATTGACAACTGCGCAATATTCAGGAAATCCGACATTGCCTGTTTTATGTTTTGAAGCTGATTTTAGAGCATTATTAATTTCAATGATGTTGCTACCTTGTGTATCTGCTTGTATGCCAGCTTCGACAAGTAAATCGTGTATATATAAATCAAAGTTAGCTTCTTTTTTTGCCATTGGTGTTACTCCTTTTTTTATTTAGTATAGTTATTTATGCATATTCTTTTATTGGTACATTGAATATCTGCAATGTATCCTCAATTTCAGCCTCATACATAGGTGATTTCTTTTCTTCTAAGTGACGTATATGTGCATGGAACAGTGCTATAAGCTGAATGTTATCGGAATATAGTAGTATATTCATATTGCCATTTACAGGAACTGGCGATTCATGTATTTCAATTCCAATCTCTTTCATATCATACCAGCATTGTCTAAATCCGTATATAGTTTCTTGATTTCATCTGAACTGTTCATAATGTAATCTAATTCAATATAAAAAGCGGCGCTTCGTTTGCCAATAATTTCATCCACGGATATAGTGAATTTGACTCCTGCATCTTCCAACGCAAGCAAGCTGCGATAGAACTCTGAGAAGCGAGTAATCGGTTGCCTGCCAGAAGGTAGCAGAGAAGAGGCATCTTCATTAAATTTCTGAACCAATGCAAAATTGCTGGTAATCTCTTCGGCAAAATTATATGGATATCTTGCCTTCCAACGGATATAATCGTTTTTCTTATCTGCAATGGTACTATTTGAGTCATTGATATCCGGTTGTAATTCGTCTCTTTTTTTACCCATGCCGCAAGTCCCTCAATAATCCAGTTAGCACTCGAATATTCTCCCTTTGAAAAGGCTAATTGATAATTATCACCGACTTTTTTCAAAGTGTAATCCATAGATATCCTCCAATTCAAAAAGTACATGCATTACACTGATGGGATCATCAAAACCGGTTCAGCGAGTGTAGAAGGATTAACATCAAGAGCGTCTGCAATCTCAAACAGCTTTCCATCCTTTGGCTTTCTTACATCATTTTCATACTGGCGTATGCGGTCTCCGGTCAGTTTGACCATTGAGCCAAGCTGTGCCTGTGTCAGACCTTTTAGTGTCCGATATTTTCTAATTTTATCTCCAAGAGTCATATAAAAAATCTCCTTTACGATAAGTGTTTTCTTGTTTAATAGCATTATTGTACCACGAACAAACAAAAAAGTGAACAGAAAAGTTAATATCAAATAAAATAAAAGTACAAAAAGTACTTGACAAAACAAAATAGATATTATACCATAATTACACAAGTACAAAAATGTACGCGTTAAATAATCGAAAATGTTTTCATAAGACATTGAAGTGAAGAAAGGGGAATCAGCCTATGAATAAAAAATATGTATGTAGACGTTACAGAAGTCTGTGATGATTGGGGCGTCAGCCGAGCACAAGGCTATAAGATTATTAAGCAGCTCAATGATCGCATGCTTGCTATCAATCCGAATCTTATCGTTTTGTCTGGCAAGGCAAACCGAAAGTTTTACGAGGAAAACTGTTATGGCATGGTAAAACAAGCATTAAAAAGACCTTTCTCCGGCAAGAGAAAGGTCAATAACACATGGAAGACTAAATGAATATCTGCATGAGATTGACGAGGAATGTTATGAGATGCGGGACAGACTTGTGGAACAGATGGAGGAAAAAGCAAGGCGTGACAGAGAAATTGAAAGCAGAGAATCAGATGATGTGGGTGGGGAAGATGAATAACATTATTGCTTGTGCGGAGGAGATTGTGGTGAGGAAGGTGGTGTATGTGTGATGTAGAGGGCGGCTGGGAGGCTGTCCTTTTGCTATGTTAAGTTTAATTAATCTCTAAATTATATTTTTTTTGTGAAAAAAAGTTGCATAAAAAATAATTAATGATATAATAATGATAAGTAAAGAAGAAAAGTGACTTGGAGGAATGAGCTATGATTATACAGATAAGAGCAAAAAACTGTTATGCATTTGAGGATGACATTACATTTTCGATGAAAGCAGATATGCGAAATAAAAATTTGGAGCAAACGTTCATCAGGAGAATAATTTTAATGTGCTTAAAACTGTAGGAATATATGGACCAAACAATGCAGGAAAAACATGTCTAATCAAGTGCATTAGGGCAATAAGAAATGTACTTTTAAATAAGAAGAATGGACTGATAACAAATATATTTACTGATAGTGATGTATGCGAGTTAGGTGTTACATTTATGGCATCTGGAAGAAAGTTTTCTTATGATTTTAAATATGATGCAGAAAAAGAAGAATATATATATGAATCATTTTTTCTGAGATATTCAAAGATCAATATAACAATGAAAAAAGAAGTTTGCTGGTTGAAAAAGGATACCATTAGCGAAATATATGAATGTATTGATGAAACTGTGCAGGCTATGATGTCGGTAGTATCTAAAAATAATTTGCTATGCTATGTAGTAGATACAAGTAAATTTGAACATGTCAACGAGATGAAGCAGATTCTTGTCGGATTTGCAGAAAAAATTGATGTCATCAATACGAATAACATACCTATGCAACACACAATTGAACTCATGAAAAATAAGAATCAGTTACAGCAAAAGGTTGTTGAGTTTATAAAAAATGCAGACCTGTATATGGATAACTTTGAATATGTGGATATGGATAAGATACAACTGAAAACTGGTGAAGGGATGAAAAGCCAGATGAGAAAGTGCTTGATATTCCGGAGAATATTATGGATCAGATTAGGTTAGTTTCCACATATAAAAGGTGTTCATGTACCAAGTATGATGTTTGATTCCACAGGAACAAAGAAGATTGCAGCTATTGCAAGTTATGTAATTGAAGCACTTGAACAGGGCAGAATATTAGTGGTGGATGAGTTGGATAGCAGTATTCATTTTAAGCTTACAAGGGCGATTGTTGCGATGTTTAATAATGAATTAAATACAAGTGCACAGATGATATTTACAGTTCATGATATAAATCTCATGGACTGCAAGAGAATGTTCCGGAAGGAGCAGATTTGGTTTGTGCATAAAGATGAGGAAGGTGTATTTGTATATTCACTTGCTGATTTTACTGCGCAGCAGGGAGTGAGGGATACGACAGATGTTATGGGAAAATATAGGAAAGGTGCACTCGGGGCATTACCTGACCCGGAATTGATTAACTCTTTGCTCAGTATTAAAGGAGATGTAAGGGGGGATGATGCCGATGCCAAATAAACTCCCTAAGTTTTTGGATAATCACAAAATCTGCATTATTTGCGAAGGTAATGAGGAGTATGAGTATCTAAAACGATTAAAAATTTTAAAAGTATGGAATGAGCAATATGATATTTCATTGGTAAATGCTGGTGGAAATGGAAATATCCCAGCGAGGTATCAGGACTGATATCAAAATGGAGCAGATGAACTTGTGCTTGTGTTCTGTGATACTGAAAAGAAACCTCATGAGCAGTATGAGGACATTAAGCGTAAGATTAATGTGTTTCATGGTGTGGATAATGCTGCAGATGAAGTGATTATGTTTGGTAATCCCTGTACGATGCAGATTATATCTAAGCATTGGACAGATGAAAATTTGAAATCTCCGGCTAAACCGGTAAATGCTCCTTTGATTAAAAAAATATACCGGAGTTGAAAATTACAAAGGAAGAGCAGACCAGATTGAAGAGGTTATGGAATACGTTACTGTGGAGAATTATAAAGATATGAGTCGACGAGTGAAAGATTTGGATTCAGATGATTCTGTTACTGGTAGCAGTAATTTTGGAAAGTTCATAAAGCTGTTTGAGAGTGATGACAGTGGGTGGATTGATAAGATTAATATGCAAATAGAGGAGTAGGATTTATATGAGAAAGACGGAATTAAGACAACAGGATATATTAAAATTGATTGAAGGGTTGGATATATCACCGACTATGTATAAAAATGCAACGGATAAATACAAGGCTGTTGGTACATATTTACAGGAGCAAGGGGTAGAATGTGATATTTTCCCACAAGGTTCTTTTTTTAGCTTAGGTACAGTAGTTCGTCCATATAGGGAATCTAAAGAAGCGGATTATGATTTGGATTTTATTTGTTGTCTTGGAAAGTTAAAGGAAAAAACAACTGCTAAATATGTGAAAAATATCATAAAAGAAACTATTTGTAAATCGGAAGTATATAAAGAAAAATTACAGAATAGAGAGTGGGATAAATGTTGGACTTTGGAATATGCTGAAGTTAATGGTATAGGATTTAATATTGACATTGTACCGGGTGTTTCTGAATCAAATGATGTTGTTCAATCAATGATAAATCTTGGGGTATCTCGAGAAAACGCTGAACTTGCGGTTGCGATTACAGATAAAAGAGGAGAGAACTATTATTGGTTCACAAGTAATCCGAGAGCATATAAAAAAATTGGTTTGAAACAATAAATAAGCCTTTTTGGATTTTAATCGGGAAAATAGGAAAAAGATTCTTTTGGAAAAGAATAGAACAATTTATAATAGTATTGAAGAAATACCAGAAGGTTTAGAACGTTCATCATTGCAACGCGTTATACAGATTTTGAAGCATCATAGAGATGTATATTATTGTAGAATTAAAAAAGAAAATTTAAAACCAACTTCTGCTATAATTACTACAATTTGTGCAGAAATTGCATATGGTATGAATCCATCAATGAATGTGTTTGAATTACTGCAAGCAATTGCCAATGATTTTGAGATTTATTCTTATAATCAAACATTGCAAGAAGAAGAGTTCTCTAGGCAATATATAGATAAAAAATATTATTCGTAAACGTAAAGGTATATGGTATATTATAAATCCTGTCAATCCAAAGGATAATTTGGCTGATTCATGGAATGATAACCCGGAAAAGGCACAAATATTCTTTAAATGGGTAAAAAGCAATGAAAAAAGATTGTCTAGATTCAATGAATCTTGAAGACAATGATTTTGTAGCATTGTTAGAAAATAATTTTGGAAGAGACTATGTGAAGAAGAATGTAAAATTGGAAGACTATGATAGTGTGGTGCCAAATGTCATTATTAATACACCTAAACCATGGGGAAAGTAGCCTATGAAAATTGATAATCGTGATATTGTAACCATGAGAGAAAAGTATCCTACGCTTAAAATTATTGAACATGAAAAAGAATATATTTTTACAGGAGAATTTGACCTGGATCATATTTATAATGATGTTCGGCTGACTGGAAAATTTAATTTGGAAATTACAGTTTTAGGTGATAGTTCTTTGCAAATACCAGTAGTAAAAGAGGTATCAAATAGGATTGATAAAAATTATCCTCATCGGTACGATGATGGGCAGTTGTGTTTGGCTTCTGATTTTGAGCTAAAGATGTATTTTTTTTCACAAAATACAGATATAAGTAGCTTTGTTGATATGTATATAGTACCTTACTTATATACATATCGCTATTATGAAGAATATGGTATATATCCGTTTGGAGAGAGATCGCATGGTATTATGGGCGATTTGGAATATATAAAGGAATTATTTAATGTTAAAGAATGGGGACAAGTCTTTGATATTATGCATTTTATAGCGAATTTTTCATATAGAGGTCACTTGTTATGCCCTTGTGGAAGTGGAAAAAAGGTTAAGAAATTGTCATGGGGATATATTAATGAAGGTAATGAATGCAGGTCTTAAGACTGAGTGTAAAGAAATTTTGATAGAATTAAAAAAGAATATATGATAGAAAGGGGAACTGATGGATAGTATAGTTAAACAGTTAAAGCAGTTTAAAAGCAGACGCAATTTACGAAAAGAAAAAAAGCATTACAATGCTGCTGAAAGAAAACGTAGATATTATAGAATATTATCTTTTATACAAATATTTTTAAATGCAATTACGGGGGACTACTTTGCTTACAGTAGTGTTTGGTAAAGGAAGTAAAATGGCTGAAATAATTGCCCTAATATTGACTATAATAGCAACTATATTGGCGAGTATACAAAAATATGCGATTATGAAAAACAAGCTCAGGGAAATGCAAAAGCTGCAGATATGTATCTAAGAATTAGTAAAAAGATTAGTCTTACATTAAATTTTATTAAGGATAAATTGTTGTCAGAACAGGATGTTATGAAAAGGGCAGAGGAAATTCAGAGCGAAATGAGCCAAGCGAATGAAATAGGATCACAATTTCCGACTAATCAAGGTGATTATGATAAGGCAAAAAGTGGCATACAAAATGGAGAAGAAAATTATACGGAAGAGGAATTAGATTTATGGGAATAGTTCTTATATATTGAACGTGATTGCAAAATGCTTGCAAAAAGTGTCAAAAAGATAAAGAGAGCATAGAATATTAAGAATAATAATACAAAATATAGCAATATATAATGTGATTAGACACAATATATAGTTGCTGATATTGAGTTCGAATAAAAAAGTGAAATAAACAAAAAAGCGAAATTGGCTGTAGGATAGAATTCCTGCAGCCTCTTTTCGTGCAAAAAATAGTAGCTTTTACAGATTAGGACTGGTCGACTGGACAACGTCTTGGTACAATGTAATCAGTGAAACAATCCGCAGGTATGGTAGTCTGGGACTTTTGCCCCCGACATTATATATAAGTAACCCCATGTATGAAAAGAAGGAGAGGCCTCATGCAGGTATCAGATAAATTATTAAAACCATTAACTGAAGTAAAATATTTAAATGCGGATAATGTTAGCAGAGATATCGCTGTATTATGCGCATTTTTTATGAAAATTACGAGAAACTGAAATACTGGCTGTACCAGGAAGAGGTTTACGAAGAAATGATGAAGGATCCTTTTTTTGCAGATTACAGACCAGAGCAGTGTCAGCAGGATCTCACAATGTTGACAGAATGGAAGAATCTGAATACGATCCAGGATACGAAAAAGGTGGCATCCATTGAAGAATTTAAGAACAAAAAGTACCGCTATCAGATGACAGAATATAGTGTAGAGATAGAACGTCTGGTGCTTAGACTTGAGAACCTGTTTATTGAAGGTGCATCCCTAGAACCCACATTATTGGAGCGGATACGAAGAGGTATAGAACGGTTTCCGGAGATGGTGGAAAGAGATAAAAATGAAGTATATACCTGGTGGACAGATCTGAATAATGATTTTGTACGCCTGAATCAGAATTATCAGGACTATATCAGAGATCTGAACAGTGTGCGGGCAGAAGAAATGATGCATACGAAACAGTTTCTGGTGTTTAAAGACCGGTTGATCGAATATCTGCGCAGCTTTATTAAGGGATTACAGAGAAATGTAGGTGTGATAGAAGAAAGCTTATGCATGCAGAAGGAAGAGATGAAAAATCAGGTATTTGAAAAAGTAGTTGATTATGAATTGTCGATACCGCGAATGGATGTGGAAGTATCGAAGGAAATGATCTGGCAGAAAGTAAAGGGCCGTTATCAAAGTATCTATGACTGGTTCGTAGGAAAGGAAGGCCAGGAGAATGAAGCGGGGAAAGCTTTTTGATGCGACAAATGACATTATTCGCAGGATCACAAGATATGCAGCGCAGTTAAGTGAAAAGAATGCATTGGGGGCTAACCGAAAAGAAGAATACCGCAAAGTGGCAGAATTATTTTTGCAATGCCAGAATATGGAAGAAGCCCACAAAATGTCTGCAATGGTATTTGGCATGGAGTGCCCGCAGCATATTGCCGGAGATCTGGTACGTGAAACGGATAGCATGAATATCGGAGTATACGAAGAACAACCCATGGAAATCAGTTTAAAGCCAAGGATACGTACATACAGGGAGAAATCCAGAAGAAGTGCGATCCGCGAATCAGCAGAGCAAAAGCAGGAAACAAGACGTAAAATGCTGGAAAAACAGAGAGAAGAAATGGAAAAACTGCAGGCGTTGGAAGTGAATGGAAGGATTCATTTTGGAGAATTACCGGTACTGGAACCAAGAATCAGAGAGATCCTTTTTGAAATGGCTGTCGGATGCCATGGAATCTGCGGATTTTTCTGCAAGAACGGATGATGGAAGAAGATACATATTAGACAGAAGCCGGGCAGATGAGACCTGTGTTGTGCATTGTCTGGATGGTAATTTTACTATGCCTGATTTGTCAATTGTATTTCAGGAGGAACCGTGATGAAGGAACTGGAGATCCTGTTAAATAAAAGATGGATATTAAAATCCAGAGATAAGGAAACCTATTATAAATTAAGAGATGCCCTTGGAGAACTGCGTAAATTTACTACAGAGAAAATGGGCTGCCAGATCATTGACAATTCACTTCTGATAAAGATGGAGAAGATTCCGGTGATACCGGAAAGCTTTATGGGGATCCAGAAATTTTCCTCAAAAGAAGAATATGCCTATCTCTGTATTCTGCTGATGTTTCTGGAAGACAGAGATGCACAGGAGCAGTTTATCATATCACAGCTGACAGAATATATCACAGCAAATCTGCCTGGGGAAATCTCCGACTGGACATTGTATACGAACAGAAGGAAGCTGATCCGTGTAATGAGATTTGCAGCAGATCAGGGGCTTATTGGAGTTACTGATGGAAAAGACGAGGCATTTATGGACGATGAAGGAGGAGAAGTGCTTTATGAAAATACAGGTGCATCCAGGTATTTTATGAAGAGCTTTTCAAAAGACATTATGGAATATACGAAACCGGAAGATTTTCAGGAAAGTGACTGGTTTGAAGTGGATGAAGACCGAGGCTTTGCAAGAAGACACAGGGTTTATAAAAGACTGATTTTTGCACCTGGTATGTACAAAGCGGATGGCTCATCGGAGGATTTTGAATATCTGAAATATTACGGACGCAGATTAAGCGAAGAACTGGAGCAGATATTGACTGTCATGTGCACATTCATAAGGGAAGTGCATATCTGCTATCCGGAGACGACTGCAGGATGGGAACGGTATTTCCCGGCAATAATTCCATATCCGATATTTTGCTTTTGTGTTTTCGTGAAATACGCAAGAAAATTGAGAAGGGTCAATGGAAGACCGGATTGGATGAAATCTGCCTTGTGGATCAGATTGAATTTGAAAATATGATAAAAGAAATGAAACAGGAATATGGAAGTGGATTTTCGAAAAATTATCGCGAGATGCCGGAAGGGGAATTTGTAAAAAGTGTGTTGGATGAGATGGAATTGTGGATGTTTATAAGAAAAGAAGAGACCGCTCATCAGATAAAAAATATGTCCGCTTGCCGGAAAAATACAGGGAAGTTATCCGGAGGATTATATGGGAGGAAGAAATGATGAATAGCAGATGGCAGGCAAATAAGATCGGGCTGATTAATTTCTGGTATTATGACGAACAGGAATTCTCATTTGTGAAGGGAAGAATGCTCCTTCGAGGTTCAAACGGATCGGGAAAATCAGTAACCATGCAGAGTGTGGTGCCCCTTCTTCTGGATGGAAATATGAGTCCGAACGACTGGATCCCTTCGGTTCCAGGGATCGTAAGATGAGCAGTTATCTTCTGGAAGAAGATGACGGACGAAGAACGTACTGGCTATCTGTATCTGGAGCTTAAAAGACAAAACAGTGACACATATTTAACGATTGGAATGGGTATCCGCGCAAGAAGAGGAAAGAATCTGGATAAATGGTATTTTAGCCTGACCGATGGAAGACGTATCGGTAAGGATTTCTTTTTGTATAAGGATTCAGGCGAAAAGGTTACACTTTCCAAAAAAGAACTGGAAAACAGAATTGGGGATGGCGGCCGCGTTATCGACAGGCAGGTTGACTATATGGAATATGTGAACCGCCAGATTTTTGGATTTGAGACAACAGAAGAATATAAGGAAATGATAGATCTTTTGATTCAGCTGCGTACACCGAAGCTTTCCAAGGATTTTAAGCCATCTGTAATCAATGATATTTTAAGTGATTCCCTTCAGCCCCTGTCTGATGATGACCTACGTCCTATGTCGGAAGCCATTGAAAATATGGATACCATGACCATGAATCTGAAAAACAGAAAAGAAGCCAGACAGGCAGCAGAAAAAAAATCCAGGCAGTATTTTCAAAATATAATCAGAAATTATTATATGAAAAAGCAGAACGCTGTGAACAGGCTGGGCTAAAATTGGAAAATGCAAGGACACAACAAAAAGAACAGGAGAAAAAGCTGTGTGAATGCAGAAAGAAAATTGAAGCTCTGAAAATAGAACATCAGCAGCTGGATGTGAAACGTGAGTCCATGGAGAAAGAGAAAGAATCTCTGAACAAAAAGCGACGCGGTAGCATTGAAGCGAAGAGAAGCGGAGCTGATTACGGAATTAAACGGACAACAGAAAAAACCTGGGAGAAAAGCAGAGATTTCTGGAGCAGAAGCAGACGCAATATCAGGATGCACAGAATCAGATTAAAACAGAAGAAGACAGGAAATATGAGAAAGAAAAAAGAACTGGAAGAGCTTATAGAAGAGATGCAGGATGAGGCTGATGTCATGGCCTTTGAGGAGCATGCTTTTTATGAGAGAAGAGCTGGAAAAACATCCGAAGAACCATACAAATTCAATTTACACCAGCAGCAATTTGATAACACAAAAGAAAAAATTAATGAGGGAACAGAGATACTGGCAGAGACAGATCGCCTGGAAAGACAGAAGGATGATCTGATAAAAGAAAGAGAAAGACGGATTCGTGAACTGAATACGCTTCAGAGAAAAGTGTCAGAACTGGAATCTGTATTTGTGCAGACGCAGAATGAATGGAAAGAAGCATTGTATCAGTGGAATGGTGCAAACCAGGAGTTGATATTAGAAAAAGAATTGTTAAGAGAATTAAGTATATTTGCAGAAGCGTATAAGGAATCCTCGGATTTTGCCGAGGTTCGTCAGAGGATTGCAGATGTATGGATCAAGAAAAATGGAGAAATCGAATCTGAACTTTCCGTAAATGATACAGAGAGCCAAAATACGAAAAAAGAGCTGGAAGAAGTAAGGGCAGATCTGGCTGAATGGGAGAACCAGAAAGAACCACAGCCGGAGCGCTCAGAGGCAGTTATACGTAACCGTAAGAGACTGGATGCTCTTGGAATTCCATATCAGGAATTTTTACAAGGTCATAGAATTTGGAGATAATCTGGAAGAAGAAGCCTGTAACCGTCTGGAAGAAGCTTTATTAAAGATGGGAATTCTGGATGCACTGGTAATAGATGAGCAATACAAAGAGCAGGTTCTGAAAACAGAAAAAGGATGTGAAGATCACTATCTGTTTGTCTGCAAGAACAGTCAGAAAAATTTGCAGCCAGATAGAAGTCTGTTAGATGTATTGGAACTGAATGAAGAAGTGAATGACATATTTTCCAATCAGCGTCTGACCGGAATTCTCGGAAGCATTGCATATGATAGTGAGAGCTTGTTTACGGTTGCAGAAGATGGAACTTACGGAATGGGAGTGCTTGCCGGAACTGTAACAGGAGAATATGAGGCAGGATTCCTTGGAACAAAGGCCCGTGAAAAACACAGACAGGCAAAGATAGAAGAGTGCAGACAGAGAATCACAGAGTTGGAAACCGCATTACAGCAGCTGGAGGAACTGCATAGAAAGCTGTCTGACAGAAAAGTTATTCTCAGAAAAGAATACGAGAATCTTCCGAAAGACACAGATATGAGAGAAAGCACTTCGGATGCTGCAGGCCGAGGAACGAGAGTGCGAACAGCTGAAGCGAGAGAGTGATAAACTGGAATATCAGATCCGTGAACTGGCCGAGATACTGAAAGAAAAGAAAAAGAAAGCACTGGAAATTGCAGAAGCACTATATCTGACCTGTTCTTATGATATATTTAAAGAAGCAAAAAAAAGCAGCAGAAGAATATGGAAAGCATTTGATCAGCCTGATTGCTGCACATGAAATGTATCTTAGAAGTCTGATGTATCTGAGAGAGCGAAAAGAACATCTGGAAGATCTGGATGCAGATATGGAACAGATACGGTATGATCTGCAGGAAATTCAAAAAAGAAATCAGGAGAAAGACAGAAGAACAGACTTCCATTCAGGAACAATTGCGTCTGACTGATTACGAAGAAATTAAAGAACGGCTTGATGCATGTATTAACTGGCTGCAGGATTATCCGGAGCAATTACGTGTATGCGTAAAGCAGACAGACACATGAAGAAGATGAAGTGGGACAACTGACACTGCGCTTAGACGAAAACCAGAAGAAAATTGAAGAATATGAAAAGAAAAACGAAATACTTTTTCAGAATGCTATGATATGGAAAAGGCTTTGCATTATGTGGAAATACCAAAAGAGATACCGGAAGATGCCGCACATATCAGAAGTTATCTGAATCAGATGTAAAAGCGCTGGATAAAGACAGTGTGATCCGCGATCTGAATAAGGTATATTTTGAAAACAGAGGTTTTCTTACAGACTATCATTTAATGCAGAATGAGTTGTTTACGGAAGAAGAACAAACGGAATTTCCTGCAAAACGACTGGACATTTCGGCCAGATATCAAGGCGTAAAGATATCATTTGCCAGTCTTCTTTGCATCTTGAAGAAGACATTACAGAGCTGGAGAATCTGATCAAAGATGGAGACCGGGAGTTGTTTGAAGACATTCTTGCCAATACGGTAAGCAGAAAATCCGTGGAAAGATTAACGGTTACAATACATGGGTACAGAAAATGAATTCCCTGATGAACGGTATGAATACCTCCAGCGGATTAAAGCTTAGCCTTAGATGGCGAAGTAAGACTGCAGAACAGGAAGACCAGCTGGATACGAAAGAACTGGTAGAATTACTGAAGAAAGATTATCGGCTGATGAGTGAAGATGAGGCAGCCAGATTGTCTGCCCATTTCCGTTCCAAAGTGGCAGAGGCACGAAGAAATGCGAAAGACAGTGCGGGAATGATATCCTTCTATCAGATCATGAAGGATACGCTGGATTACCGTAAATGGTTTGAATTCCAGCTGTTTTCCCAGAAAAACGGGGAACGTCAGAAGGAGCTGACAAATAGTGTATTCGGAACCTTCAGTGGCGGAGAAAAAGGCAATGTCCATGTATGTACCGCTGTTTTCAGCAGTTGTGGCCAAGTATCAGGGAGGAAGAGAAGATGCACCGAGATTGATATCTCTGGACGAGGCATTTGCCGGAGTAGATAATAAAAATATTCGCGATATGTTCCGTCTGATGACAGAATTCCGGTTTGATTTTATTATTAACTCACAGGTTCTGTGGGGAGATTGTGATACGTTGGACGCATTGGCAATCTATCAGTTAATCCGTCCGGGAAATGCGAAATTTGTAACCGTTATGCCTTATTTATGGAATGGTCACAGGAAAGAATTGTTAGAACACGAGGAAGAAGTAGAACAGAGAGGAATAGAGCTTGGACAGGCAGAAGGAGTATAAATCTGAAAATAAAATGAAAGACTGTCTGGCTTATTTTCACCTGAGCCCGGTCTGGGAGAAGGTTCTGAAAGGCTTCCGGGAGAAATATATTTTTACGGAAGGTTTGGTGGGAAAGTAATTCTGAAGAATCTGAAACCAACAGATATTGAAGAACTGGAAGGATTTTTTGGAAAATCTTTTCACAGTCAGAAAAGTGTAACGGTGTCCTCAGAAAAATTCAGACAGGCGCTGGAAACAAGCAGATATAAAGAGATAACGCCGGAATGCCTGTTGGAGAATTTTTTTTGAAGAGCCACTGCTTGGAAGACAGGAGCAAAAATCCTTACGGGAACAGGAAAAAAGAGCGTATATGGGAGATTTTTCAGAGAGACTATGAAGGAACTCCTGTAGAGACAGCCTTAGAATCGTTGCGAAGCATTGTGAAAGACAACGGGAATCAGGAACTGGCCAAATGGGACAAGATGCTGCGGCTTGGAGCAGAAATCTATAACAATCTGCCATATCGCAGCACAAAGATGTACCTTTGCCGTATTTGCAGCTATGCGGACAGGCAATCCACATGCGTTTGATATTGGAACAGCGGATGGGAATTTTTTATATCAGATCATACAGATGGATTTGGAAATACGAAGAATTACAGTAGAGACATCTGCAATATTTCCTGCGTATAAGCGTCAGAAAAGTTATCTGCTGGCAGGAATCATGCTGGATGATGTTTCCAATTATACCATGCTGTATCAGGTGCAGGCTGTGAAAAAGATGGAACTTATCATAAAGGTATGGCAGGTTTTGCGAAAGAACAGCATATTGTACAGGTTCCTCTTGCAGTGCTTACAGAATGGGATGCACTCTATTGTCCCCAAAATGAAATATATATTGTGGAAAATCCTTCGGTTTTTGCCATGCTTTGTGGAAAATGAAGAAACAGATCATAAGGAAAAAAAGCATATATGTGCATGGACGGTCAGCCAAGACTGGCAGGTTTGATGGCATTGGATTTACTTGCAAAATCCGAAACACGGATTTATTATGCAGGAGATCTGGATCCGGAAGGTGTGTTGATCGCACAGAAACTGTCACAGTATTATAAGGGCGAATTTTATTACTGGCATATGGAAGCCGCGGATTACGAAAGATGCAGGTCCAAAGAGGTCATATCACCTAAGCGGCTGAAAATACTGGAACGAATAACGGATGAAAGGTTAAAGCCGGTGGCAGCGCTGATCGGAAAAATACAGGACAGCCGGATATCAGGAGATGCTGGCAGAAGATATGCTATAGAAATCAGATGAAGATCTTTTGAATGAAAAGGAGAAGTTATGAAGACACGGAAACGAATTTTGTCAATTGTATTAACAATTGCAACACTGCTTCTGCTTGTACTGGATATTCCTGTGACAGCAGCTGGGACGAAAAAGGTAGACGTTTTGTTCAGCCATGATACACATTCGCATTTGAACAGCTTTTCAACCATCGTAGATGGAGAGCAAAAAGAAGTTGGCGGTTTTGCGAAAATAAAAACCCTGATGGATGAAAAGAAGAAAGACAATCCAGATACCCTGGTATTGGATGGCGGTGATTTTTCCATGGGAACCCTGATCCAGACCGTATACGATACGGAGGCGGCAGAGCTTCGAATGCTGGGATATCTGGGGTATGATGTGACGACTCTGGGGAATCATGAATATGATTATCGTTCAAAGGGACTGGCAAATATGCTGAAGGCAGCCATAAATTCCGGTGAGACAGTGCCGGAGATCGCAGTGTGCAACGTGGATTGGGACGCTATGGAAAAAGATGGTTTAAATGATGGGCAGAAGCAGATCAAAGAAGCGTTTGAAGCGTACGGCGTGAAAGATTATGTTGTGGTGCAAAAGGGTGATACGAGAATTGCTGTGGTTGGTGTATTTGGAAAAGATGCCCTGGAATGTGCGCCTACATGTGAATTGCTGTTTAAAGATCCGGTAGAGGCGGTAAAGCAGACGGTAACTGAGATTAAGAAAAACGAGAATGTGGATATGATCGCATGTGTGTCCCATGGAGGAACCTGGGAGGACGAGGACAAGTCAGAGGATGAAATTCTTGCAAAAAAAAGGTGCCGGATCTGGATCTGATCATCAGTGGACATTCCCATACAGAGCTGAATGAAGCCATTAAGCATGGGAATACATATATTGTATCCTGCGGTGAGTATGGGAGAAACCTTGGATCACTTTCAATGACACAGAAGGAGGACGGGCGTTGGGAAATGACCTCCTACGAGCTGATTCCTGTGTCTGATGAGATCAAGCCGGATCAGGAAACACAGAAACGCATTGATAAATTAATGGATACAGTAGACACCAATTATCTTGCAGATTTTGGGTACACCAGGGATGAAGTTCTGGCTCAGAACGATATTGAATTTAACAGTCTGGAAGAGATGGGAACAAAGCATGAAGAACTGAATCTTGGCGATATTATGTCAGATGCCTACGTATATGCTGTGGAAAATTCAGAGTATTATGATGGAGACCCGGTAGATGTAGCGGTTGTGCCAAGCGGAACGGTCCGTGATACATACACGAAAGGTGATATTACAGTAGAAGATGTTTACAATTCGTTTTTCTCTGGGAATTGAAAAGACGGTGTAGCAGGATATCCTCTTATCAATGCATATCTGACAGGAAAAAGAATTGAAGCTGGCAGCAGAAGTAGACGCTTCTGTTTCAGATTTTATGACAACTGCAAGATTATATTGCAGTGGATTGAATTTTACATACAATCCACATCGAATGATCCTGAATAAAGTGACGGACTGTTATCTGACCAGAGAGGACGGAGAAAGAATCGAAATTCAGGATGATAAACTGTACCATGTTGTGACTGACTTGTATACAGGACAAATGCTTGGCTCTGTGATGAAAATGTCCTATGGACTGCTGTCTCTTGAACCGAAGGACAGGGATGGGAATCCCATTGAAAATCTGGAAGATCAGGCGATCATGGAGGATGACAGGGAATTAAAGGCCTGGGATGCCATCGCAAGATATATGAAGTCCTTTTGAAGATACAGACGGGGATGGAATTGCCAATGTACCGGAATATTATGCAGCCACTCATAACCGTAAGGTTGTAGATGACAGCACAAATATCATTGATCTGGTGAAAAATCCCAATAGATTCTCAGTAATGATCGTGCTGATCTGCCTGCTCTTCCTTGTAATTATTATTCTTATTGTAGTCCTGATCCGAAAACTTGTCCGCAAGGTAAAAAAGAAAAGTATGTGATACTATCACAGAAATGGGGGGAATAAAATCTGATATAATACTATAAACACCATAAAAAGTTACAAAAGGGGCTGTCAGGAAATAGACAGCCCCTTTACGTTCAGAATCAATCTTCTTCCATCCATACCTTCATGGTTTTCAGAAGCTTTTGTTTCTCTGAATACTCATTTTATGTACCTGCTCGGAAAGCTCGCGGTCCAGGGCAGTTTCACGGTATTCAGAATCAATTCTGCCAATCAGGGAATCCAGGGAGATGTTCAGCAACCTTGCATAATAAATAAGGATACGCAGGGACATTGCAGTACGGTTATTCTCCACGTTGCTGATGTAGCCAGGAGTTACATTCAGAGCTTTGGCAACTTCTGCCTGGGTAAGCTTCATTTTGATTCGCAGTTCTTTCATTCGGGATCCTAAGTTTTCGTAATCAATCTGATTCATATTCGTTCTCCAATCTTTTAACAGGTGCCGAACTGGCTTACCTGTGATTTTACACGCATTTAAGCTGCTTTCCAATTTGAACAAAATCTCCTGCAAATTCTGACGCACATCTTGCAGAAAACCCTTTTCAAACAGTTTCTTCAAACATGCTCTGGCAATCTATGGAACGGTTTCACCGCTTCCTGATTGCCTGCGGGTTCTTATATTATGGAACGACAGCTTCTTTATCCATAATATAAAGTATATAGAAAATATATGAAAAATGTAAGCTGTAAATTGTATGCTATTTATTTTATAGCTATATATCTGTTGTCGTTATTTTGACATTTCTGTCAGATACCCATATAATAAAAAGTGAAATTGGAAACAGGAATCGAACAGTTTGAGGTAATCACAAGATGCAGGATACATTTGAAATGCTGGAGGAGCTTTTGGAACAGGAGCAATTTGAATTGCTGTTTCCGAAAGAAAACGGAGCACAGGCTGAATGGGAATGTTATGAGACATATGAAACTAATGAGGGAAACAGGGCGAAAAAAAGACAGCCTTGCCAGAGTGGGAAAAGAGAAAATTCCAGGTGATATCCGCCTTGTTTATTTGATGAATGATGCCGTAGAAAGCTTTCTCATTTTCCGGGATGCCAGACTTACAGGCTCTTATCTGGAGAATTATGAAGGCCCTCTGAAATCATCCTTAAGTCAGGAAGGGGATGAATATATACTGGTAGTATGGCAGGGGGAGAACGTAGTCACCCTGTTTTTCAGAATGCTGGATCTGGAGGTTTATCTTTATAACTATGGGGAGATCGGTCATTTCTGGGTGCCTGGATATGAATATCTGCGTCAGCTGGAATATCGGATCGCCATTGCAAGAGATAAGCTGGAATATCTGGGAGAAGAGTTTTGTACAGAAGAAGAAAGGGCACTTGTGCAGCTGGCGGACTTTCCACCGTTGAATTATTGTTGTTATCCGGCAGTGCCGAAACAGTATATTGTGCCAAAGGAAGACCCCTGGAAGCCGTCTGCAGCAGCATTTCAAGTAATGGAAGAGCTAGCAGAAGAAGCCCGGGATTTTTTTCTCTGCTTCGGTTATTGCATGTTTATAAAAATTTCCAGCTACATTTATCGCCAGGATTTTTGCCAGGGCATTACACAAGAATAAGCATAGTGCAGTGATTGATCTTCTTACTGGAAAAATAAAAAAAAAGCGCAGCGGCGGCTTATCCTGACCGGACTTTTGGAAATGAGGCTGATCAGCAGTTAAAAAGCCTGCTGTCAAAAAGCGGGAAAACTGCAGGAAAAAAACTGACCAGGGACGGAATCCATGCGGAGGTATTAAGAGAAGAGCCTTTACAACCGCCAGGGACAGCCTGGATTTTCAGGTTTTTCTCATGGTTTGGAAAAAAGGGCTGGTGGAACCGCAAGGTGGAAATCCAGAAACTGTGAATAAGAAACTATCGTGCTTTAACACTTCTCAGAAAATAACAGATCGCCCATGCAATACTCATCCCTGCGGCGATTCCAAATGCGAAGAGAAAGGTATCTCTCCCATAGTTAAGTGCCTGCATGGGATTTCCCTCTACAATACTGCTCATGCAGTAATAAAGGGTACTTCCGGGAATTAACGGAATCACGGAAGTAACGAAAAAAGTGGAAGTTTCCTTGCAGATTCTTGCCAGGATTTCCGCATACACATCTGCAATAAAACCAGCCAGCAGTGCCGGAAGAAAAACATTTCCCCACAGACTCTTCCCAAAGAGAAAGACCAGCCAGCTAAGAAAACCACCGGCAGTAGCCAACGGCAGATATTTAGTTTTCATGTGAAAAAGAAGACCAAAAGCCACAGATCCGATAGCTCCGGTAATCAGCTGTATAACCGTCATTGTGATCAAAGTCCAAACCTCCCAAAAAGAATAATTGCGCCCATAAAACCAAGTGCCAGTGCTGCTGCAAGAAGTAACGCGGCGATCAGTCTGATAATACCCGAAAGGGTATCACCAATGAGTACATCGCGGATAGCATTTGTTGACATAAGACCTGGAATCAAAAGCATAATGTCCCCAATCATGATCTTGTCCATGTGAAGGAAAGGACAGAGCAAAGTAAATCCGCAAATGGCGCAGCCTGTGAGAAAAAGACGCTGCAAACTGGAAAGTAACCTCGTTCATACATACTGGTCTTAGATATTTTTGCAGGCTCCATATCAGGATTGCAGCAATGCCGGCAGTAATGGCATCTGGAATAGTGCCGCCGTAGAAAGGGCAAAACTGCAGGCTGCAAGAACGCTTCCAAGCAGTTTCCAAAGAGGCTTAGGTCTGTTTGCATTGATCTTCTCAAATTCATTTCGCAGCTCCGCAGCAGAAACCGGATGGCTGCAGAAGCGACGGCTCAGGTCATTGAGCTGCTCCAGCTTGGTGAAATCATTCCCCCATTCATGAATGCGCCGTGTTTGCGTCCGTGCGCCATCTCCCGGAAATTCCATGGTAATAACGATACTGGATGTGATCACGAAAACATTCATCTGCGCAGCACCACAGGCATAGCCCATCCGGTTCAGCGTATCCTCCACCCGGAAAATCTCTGCACCGCTGTTTAACAATGCGTCACCCATATCAAGAAAAATATGTAAAAAATCTTTAGATGTCTGCATAAGGAATACTCCTTTAAGTAATAGAAAAGCCCTGATGGGCAGGATTCTTTCGCGTATCATTTTGCTACGGGAATAAGATAAGTATAAAGCTTAATGGCAGGCAATACAACCGTTAAATAATTGATTTCCGGAATCTTGTATTCCATAAAATGCCCGATTGTGCTAACATAGAGCATAGTAGATTACGAAATATTTTCAGGAGGAAATTTAAATGGGTTGTACTACAATTTTAGTTGGAAAAAAAGGCATCTTATGATGGTTCTACCATGATCGCAAGAAATGACGATTCCGGTTCCGGTCATTATATGCCAAAAAAATTTGTGGTGGTTCATCCGGAGGAACAGCCGCGGAAATATAAATCTGTGATTTCTCATGTGGAAATTGATCTTCCAGATGATCCAATGGGCTATACATCTGTGCCAAATGCAGTAGACGGCGAAGGACTCTGGGCAGCTAGCGGTGTAAATGAGGCAAATGTGGGAATGACTGCTACAGAAACGATTACCTCCAATCCCCGGGTACTTGGCGCGGATCCTCTGGTAACCTATCAGCCTGCAAAGGACGGTAAGGAGGAAGCAGCCGGTGGAATCGGAGAGGAAGATATTGTATCCATTGTTCTTCCATACATTCATAGCGCCCGCGAAGGGGTAATCCGTCTTGGAAGTATCCTGGAGAAATACGGAACCTATGAGATGAATGGAATTGCTTTCCAGGATCAAAACGAAATCTGGTGGCTGGAAACCATCGGCGGCCATCACTGGATGGCAAGAAAGGTTCCGGATGAGGCATATGTAGTAATGCCAAATCAGCTTGGAATTGATAAATTTGACTTGGAAAAAGCATTGCGGGATCAGGAAAAATATCGGTGCCCATGTGAGGAATATGCGGATCTGGAATACATGTGTTCCGCTGACCTGAAAGAATTTATCAGCAAAAATCACCTGGATCTTTCCATGGATGGTGTACTGAATCCAAGAGATGCGTTCGGAAGCCATGACGATTCCGACCATGTTTATAATACTCCTCGTGCATGGTATATGCTGAGAAACCTGAATCCGAAGACAAAAATCTGGGATGGCGTAAATGCAGAATTTACTCCATTCTGATGATCTGCCATGGTGCATGATTCCGGAAAAAAAAGATTACTGTAGAGGATGTGAAATATGTATTGTCCTCCCATTATCAGGGAACCTCTTATGATCCATATGCTTCCTATGGAGAAAAAGAACAGCGCGGAGCATTCCGTTCTATCGGTGTGAACCGTACAGATTTCCTGTCTCTGATCCAGATGAGGCCAGGCATGGAAAAAGGACTGCAATATTCTGGAATGGGTTGCGTTTGCATCCAATGCATTTAATGTGCTGGTGCCGTTTTATGCCACAATTGATACCACTCCGGACTATTTTTCCAGCACCACCAGGGAAGTAACCACTGACAGTTTCTACTGGGTAAGCCGCATGATCGGTGCCATGGCAGATGCTTCTTATAAGAGCTCCATTTTCCATATTGAACGTTATCAGGAGCGTGTAATGTCAAAAGGCCACCAGCTAATTGGCAAATATGACGCTCTTCTGGAAAAAGAGTCTGACGCAGCGAAGCGAATGTCCCTTCGCCATCAGGCCAACCAGGAAATTGCGGATATGGTGAAAAAAAGAGGCTTCTGACACACTGAATAAAGTGCTTTATGAGCTGAGTAATCAGATGAAGAATGCTTATTCCAGGTCTGATGCGTAATGTCAGAGCCTTTTTCAAACACGCTCTAGAAACCTGTGGACAAATTTCTTTCAATTTAATATAATAAAGTGCAGAAAGCAGTTACATAGGGAACCGGAATGAAAATTAAGGAGGCTGGAATGACAATAAAAAGAATGTTATGAGAAAGTTGGCTCAGATTACGATGGAGTTCTGAAAAGACTGGGAAGCGAAGCACTTGTGAAAAAAAAAAGATTTGCAGTAAAATTTCTTAACGATCCAAGTTTTCAGGAGCTGACAGATGGTCTTGCCGCACAGGATGGAGAGAAAGCATTCCGTGCAGCCCATACCCTGAAGGGTGTGTGCCTGAACCTTGGATTTACAGAATTGTATAAGGTCAGTGCAGAGCTTACGGAGGTATTAAGAGGAAGAGAAACCGCAGGAAGTGATGAGCTTTACGCGCAGGTGAAAGAGCAGTACACGACCTTGACAGATGCTATCAGGGAACTGGCCGGTAATTAATGCCTGCTCCTATTCAGCAGATATCATCCCAAGAGATATTTTGTGAACTTCGTTTACAGAAAACCCAAGAAGTACGGTGCGAAAACATGGGAAACATGATTTCTGTGCATCGCGAAGAGTGTAACTATGAAGGAACGGAAGCGGACCTTATGGGCTGCCAGAAGCCATTGCGATTTTGTTTATCGTATTTTTTGCATAAGTGGAAAAAAGAATACACTGCTTAGTATTGGCGGTGGAACGATTTTGTATATGCTGCTGGTGCAGAGGGTGTTTTTAGACTGTGTTTGAAAAAGTATTCCCGCAAATTGTGACGCACATCTTGCAGAAAGCCTTTTTCAAACACGCTCTGAAATTGGCAATACACCAAATCTAACATATCTAATCAGATATAGCAATATTCTATAACGAACTCAAGGTAAAATGAATTATACAAAATCCTCTTATCTTGCTATGATATCTTCAGACAAAAAAGAGAGAAAAACATTTCTCTGAACGCGATCATACGAATCTGGAGGAAAATCATGGCAAGAGGAATCAATACAAAGTGTTTACATTTGGAAGAAGAGGAAGGCTGTTGTAACAATTATGGCTCTATCAGTTTTCCGATTTATCAGACAGCAACATATGAGCATCCGGCAGTAGGCCAGAGCACAGGCTTTGACTACAGCAGACTGCAGAACCCGACCAGAGAACATCTGGAAAAAATTGTAGCAGCCTTTGGAAAACGGAATCGACGCACTGGCTTTTTCCACTGGAATGGCAGCAATCACTCTGGTAATGGAGCTGTTTAAACCAGGAGATCATCTGATCATAGATGCAGACCTGTACGGCGGAAGCATCCGGCTTTTTGACAATGTTTCTTCGAAAAACGGGATCCATTTTCCAGAATCGACTGTTGGAAAGAAAATGTGGAAAGTTATGTAAATGAAAACACAAAAAAGCAATTTATATTGAAACTCCAACTAACCCCATGATGAATGTCACTGATATTGCAGCACTTGCGGAAATTACAAAAAAAGACATAATCTCCTTCTCATAGTAGACAATACATTTTATCTCCATATTTCCAGAATCCATTGGAACTGGGAGCGGACATTGTAGTGCACAGCGGAACCAAATTCCTGGGCGGACATAATGATACCCTGGCAGGATTTCTGGTAACCAACAGAGGATATCAGCGAAAAGCTCCGTTTTCTTATTAAAACCACAGGCTCCGGCCTGGCTCCTTTGACAGCTGGCTGATTCTTCGCGGTATCAAAACTCTTGGAATTCGCATGGAGCAGGCACAGAAAAAATGCTTTCAAAATTGCAGAATGGCTGAAAACAAAGAGCGCAGTGACCAGAGTAATCTATCCGGGCTTACCAGAACACCCGGGATATGAGATCATGAGCAGGCCAGAGGATTTGGCTCCATGCTTACCTTCCAGCTGGAAAGCAAGGGAGTTTGCCCTTTCTGTTCTGGAAAAAGTGCGGATGATCAAGTTTGCAGAAAGTCTTGGCGGTGTGGAGACGTTGATCACATATCCAACTACCCAGACGCATGCGGATGTGCCGAAGGAGATACGGGAACGCAACGGAATTACAGAGGCAACCCTTCGCCTCTCTGTTGGAATCGAGGATGCCCAGGATCTTCTTGATGAATTTGAAAAAAGTATTTGCAGAAACAGAGGAAGAATTATATGGCGGAAAGAAATCTTGATTTTGATAAAGTGATTAACAGAAAAAAATACCAGATGTCTGAAATATGATTTTGCAGTAAAAAGGGGAAAACCGGCAGATGTGCTGCCTCTCTGGGTTGCAGACATGGACTTTGAGACCTCTTCTTATATTGAAGATGCGCTGGTGGCGCGTGCAAAAAGAGGGGATTTTCGGATACAGTGAGGTGCAGACCCCTTATTTTGAAATCATTGCAAACTGGATGAAGCTCCACCACAACTGGGAGATCCAGGAGGATTGGCTGATCAAAACACCAGGAGTTGTTTTTGCCCTGGCGATGGCGGTAAAAGCATATACGCAGCCGGGAGACAGTGTGCTGATCCAACTTCCCGTTTATTATCCTTTTTCAGAGGTTATTCAGGACAATGGCAGAAAAGTAGTGAGCAGCAATCTTTATCAGGGAGAAGACAACCGTTATCACATCGATTTTCAGGATTTTGAGAAGAAAATCGTGGAGGAAAAATGTAAAACTGTTTTTCCTGTGCAATCCGCACAATCCGGTGGGAAGAGTGTGGAGCGCAGAAGAATTGGAAAAAATAGGAGATATCTGCGTAAAGAATGGTGTGACCGTTGTCAGTGATGAAATCCATCAGGATTTTGTTTTTTAAGGGAAAGCATCAGGTGTTTGCCGGCCTGAAAAAGGAGTTTCAGGATATTTCCATTACCTGCACTTCCCCAAGTAAAACTTTCAATCTTGCAAGTATGATGATTTCCAATATTTTTATTCCCAATCCGGAGCTTCGCCGAAGATTCCGGAAGCAGCTGGATGCGGCAGGAATCAGCCAGCTTGGGGTTCTGGGACTGGTGGCAACAGAGGCCGCTTATTCCAAGGGAGAAGAGTGGTACCAGGCGATGCATGCTTATGTGGAGGCGAACATCAACTACACAAAGAGTATGTGGAAAAATATCTGCCTGGGGTAAAGATGACAGATCTGGAAGGCACGTATCTGGTGTGGCTAGACTTCCGTGAGACAGGCCTGACTGTTGAGGAACTGGAGGATTTGATCCTTAATAAGGCCAGACTTTGGCTTGACAGTGGAAAGATTTTCGGAAAAGCAGGCGAAGGATTCCAGAGGATTAATGTGGCGTGTCCAAGGGCAACGCTGACAGAGGCGTTGGAGCGGATTAGAAAAGCGTGTTACTGTTCACTCCGTTCTCAGCAACACGCTTCGCAATGCACAGAAATCATGCTTTGCATGATTTCGCGCCGCAACTCTCGGGTTTTCTGTGAACTTTGTTCACAAAAAACACCTCGCGGAATGCTACCAGTGAACAGTAACTAGAAAAGCACTTTAAATGGAGATATTTTTACTTTTGTTGTGTATAGCGCATAGGAATGGTAAAATAGAAAAAACATTTTGCGCATACACAGGAGAAAACCATGACCAACAAAATCGACCGTGAAGATATGCTGGCGCTGACCAGGAGGATGAATGTTGCCCGGAGTTCTTTTACAAGGATTGCGGGATGTTATGTGATAAGGACAGGGGACTTTGACGGCAGCTTTAACGTGAATTTTTTAAAGCTGTCCGCCGCAGAAAAGAAGAAAAACATTGAGCTTGCCAAGGTAGTTCCCTTTGCAGCAACAAATGTAAATCTGAAACGTTATGAATTTGCAGATGCAGACAGAAGGCCAGGAACCGTGTGGCAGCTTTTGATGGCAATCCGGGAATGTGGGCTGAAAAACGATGCTCTTATGGACAGCTTCTATGATCTTGTAATGGAGAATTATAAAAGCAGGAGACCTTATGCAGTTTATATTTTCCACGACAGATATGATATTCCGGCAAAGGCAGCAGATAAGGAGCGGCTGGGGGAATCAGAAGCTGTTTTTGAATATCTGATCTGTGTAATTTGTCCTCTTGCAGATGAATACGAGCCAGGTGAGCCGGAGTGCGGCTTTCTTTTTTCCGGCATATACAGATGGAGGCGCAGACCTGAACCATGTTGCCGTGTTCCAGAAGGATGCAGACAGACCGCATCTGGAACTGGTGAGGTCGATTTTGCGGGTGAAATAATAAAAATTTAACAGTTGCTTTTGCAAAAATATAAAAAAGGTACTCTGTTATATTGGTATCAACATAATTGATATTAATATAACAGAGTACTTTTTACATAGTCTGGAGTTGTACTTTATGGGATATTTTCGTATTCCCGTATGATCTCCTTTGCAGCTGCATACTTCGTCCGCCAGTGCTTTAGCTGCATTGGATCCGGCGTGACGGAAGAAAGCCGCGTTTCATCTGAATTATGGGCGAGATCCGCAATCTTTACCTTACGAGCCAGCGGATTTTCGCAGAGTCTGCGTACATAATCCAGATAATCATCGGAAGGAGCGTGTGTAAGCAGCTGGACTGCCTCTGTGATCTCTCTTGGGAATTCCGCTTCCAGAGCAGGAAGAGTCAGGGCAGTATCTTCCAGAACGTCATGAAGCAGGGCGATACAGGTGGTAGTTTCATCTGTCATTTGTTCTGCAAGATGAACCGGGTGAAGAATATAAGGAACCCCACTCTGGTCATATTGACCTTCATGTGCTTTATATGCAATTTTTATGGCTTTTATGGTTAAGGGAGTATAGACCATAGTTTATTCTGCAGGTGCAGCCTCCGTATCTGTATTTAATGGAGTAAAAGCTGCCAGAATTTCATCTGTTTCTGCGGTGGTAACAAACTTTCCTCCCTGTTTGCGGGTACAATATTTCTGAAGAACTTCATAGTCATTGACTGCCACACTTGTTTCCATAACACGGAAATCCTGTCCGGCAATCTGTATATCTGTTACGTCTGAATAAGTATAGCCCATCCCGGTAGCATCCAACATCTGCTGTGCAGTCAGAAAATACTGGTCGACAGTCATATTTTCCAGAGAAGCATCCTCAACAACTAAGGAAACATTAGGAAAACCAGAGATAGAAGAAGCCATCATTTCATAAACGGTTCCTGACAGGGCGTCATCTCCAAGTTCCACGCCGGAAGATTCTTCCAGGGTGGTCTGTCCCTGCTTCATAACAGACTGAAGCTCTTCCTCTGTATTCATGACTACTGTTTCCGGTGGTGTGAATTTCAGATTCAGCCATTCACTCTGAAAAATCAGTGTCTGTGATGGTGCCTTTTTCATAAGGGGAATCAGAAGTATCTGTAGCACTCTGTGTATGTGTCTCTTGTTCATTATCTGCTGCATCAGCTGTCTGTGAGGTCTCCTCCGCCAGTACTGGGACAACAGCACCGGTGCAAAGGGAAAAAGCCAGCACAGCCGGTATTAGTAAGCTCTTTTTTTCTTCGCATGAATTCGGTATCCTCCTAAGATTTATAATGTCAGAAAAGTTTGATGCGTTTGTTGAATAAAGATGGGGATGAAATATCCCACAAATTGTGATGCACATTTTGCAGAAAGCCTTTTTAAACATGCTCTGATGTCGTGAAACTATTATAGCAAATTCGAAATTACTTTCCTAGTGATAAAAGGTAGAAAAAAACGTGAAAAAATTGTGAAGGGTTACTGTTTCAGGCGAAAATTGCAGAGCGCCTGCGCTGTTACTGTTCATTTCGTTCACAGTAACGCGCTTCGCGGAACGTTACCAGTGAGCAGTAACGCTGCGCTACTGTCCTGTTTGGTGATTTGCTGTGGGGAGTTGCGTTTCCTGTCATATTTCGTTATAATAAAAGCCAAAGACTCAAAAACAGATTTTTACCGATTGACAACTTATTATACAAGGAGTTTCTATATGAGCTTTTGGAATACCCTGAAACAGAAATTACGAAGCTTTATTCCGGTAAGCCGCACCTATATGGACAATAAGCTGCGTGAACTGGAAAAAGAGAATAAACGCCAGGAAAAAATCCTCCTGGAGCTTCAGAAAAACAGCCAGTCCATGCTGGAGCTGAAGGAATATGTGTCACAGGAACTGCATCGCCGGGACGACTGGGGAAAACGGGCTGCACAGGTGCAGCGTGAAGCGAAAGAACGCCAGATCTGGGTGATCAAATGTCCTGCTCCTGAGGAAAAAAAAAAGATCCGTTGGGGCGATTATGCGTATGCCGTTGCCTTGAAACGTTACCTGGATCGAATGGGAATGTACACTATAATTGACCTGCACGAAGACTGGGACTGTGAAGTAAACGCAGATGTGGTTCTTGTACTTCGAGGCTGCGAATTTTACCGTCCGGATCGCCGGAACACCAAATGCCTCTATATTATGTGGAATATCAGCCACCCGGAGATGGTTACCCAAGAAGAATACCAGCTCTATGATATTGTATGCGTAGGTTCCCGCCATTATGCCAGGGAGCTTCAGGCGAAGCTTACGGTTCCTGTTTATCCATTGCTTCAGTGTACGGACACTGAGCTTTTTACCCGGATCAGGCAGCTGAATGCAGCCGTGGAAAAAGATTATTTATTCATCGGAAATTCCCGTGGCGTAGCCCGCCCCTGCGTACTCTGGGCAGCACAGGATAAGCTTCCGCTGAAAATCTGGGGTGCCGGCTGGAAAGCCATGTTAGGCCCAGATAAGACCATGGTACAGGACGTTTTTATCGAAAACAGCCAGATTCCCGCCCTTTACCGAAGTGCCCGCGTCACATTGAATGACCACTGGAAAGACATGCTGGATTACCAGTTTGTGAATAATCGCATTTTCGATGCCCTGGCCTGCGGTCTCCCAGTAATATCTGACTGCTGCGATGAGCTCAGGGAAATCTTTCCGGAAGCAGTGCTGTACTATAGCAATAAAGAAGAATTCCACCAGTGCGTGAAGAAAATTGAGAACAACTATGAAGAAGTGAAAGCAAAAGTTGATAAGCAGTGGCCGGTGATTAAGGAGCAATATTCTTTTGAGGCGAGAGCACGGGAACTGGTGGAGATTGTGGAGAAAACACAGAACGGAGAATTCATGGCCTCAATAAAAACAATATCAAAAATTCTGATCATTATACCAGCTTACAATGAAGCTGGATGCATAGAAAAGGTAGTAGACAATCTGGAAAGGAATTATCCTCAATATGATTACGTGGTGATCAATGATGGCTCCACCGATGACACCCGTAAGATATGTGCCCGCCGCGGTTATAATTTCATGGATCTTCCTGTAAACACCGGACTTTCCGGCGCGATCAAAAGCGGTATGCGCTATGCGAACTATTATGGATATGATTACGTTCTCCAGCTGGACGGCGATGGTCAGCATGATCCAAAGTATATAGAGGATATGATTACGGAGATGGAGCGGACCGGTTGTGACATTGTGATTGGGTCTAGATTTAAGACCAAACGCAAGCCTGTTAATTCCAGAATGATTGGAAGCCAGCTGCTTACCTACGCCATCATGATAACCACAGGCGGGAAATATATTGGAGATGTAACTTCCGGAATGCGCCTTTTTAATAAGCGCATGATCAAACGCTTTGGCTACGATATCAATTACAGTCCGGAACCGGATACCCTGGCATACCTTTTGAATTGCGGGGTAAAGATTGAAGAAGTGCAGGTAGAAATGCACGAGCGAATTGCCGGAACCAGCTACCTGGATTTCAAAAATTCCATTTGGTATATGATGAAAATGTTCTTTTCTATTTTTATTTTTCAATGGGTGCGTAAACGAGAGAAAGGAGACAAAAAATGAGCGACACGCTGAAAGGTTTACTTATTATTGCCTCTGTTCTGACTGTTGGATGGATTCTTCGAAAAATCCGAAAAAATAAAGTCAAAATGGAGGACGCTATTTTCTGGATTTTTTGCGGCCATTTTACTTTTGCTGGCAATCTTTCCGGAAATTTCCTATGAATTGTGTCGTATATTCGGAATTATGTCACCAAGTAATCTGGTGTTTCTGGTGATCATTTTCCTGCTGGTAGAGAAAATATTTACCCTGTCCATCGTTGTCTCCCAGCTAGAGGACAAAATCGGCGTCTTATCTGCGGAGGTTGCCCTTCGCTCCAAGGCGGAAAATAAAAAAGATCGAGAAAATAGACGAAAAAGAAAAACATGTTAGAGCAGGAAGAATTGGAAAAGCAGGAAATTCAGTCGGAAATCGGTATGGGGGAAGGACGGTAGGCTATGAATATGGTTCACACATTTGCAATTTGTGCTTATGGCGAGAGCCCTTATTTGGAAGAATGTATACAGTCTCTTTTAAATCAGAAAACAGAAAGCAAAATTCTGATTGCCACATCCACCCCCCGAACAGCCAGATCCTGGAGATGGGCGAGAAGTACGATATTCCCATTTTGTTAATTACCTTGAAAAAGGTCTGGCAGGAGACTGGAATTTCGCATATAACTGCGCCAATACACCTCTGGTAACCCTTGCACATCAGGACGACCGTTATTACGAGAATTACACAGAGGATATTCTGGCAGCAGCAAAAAATGCCGTCATCCTCTTATTTTATTTACAGACTATAACGAACTTAGAAACGGCAAGACAGTAACAGACAATCGCCTGCTTAAGGTAAAACGCCTGTTGTTGAGCCCGTTGAAGCTTCCGATATTCTGGAAAAGCCGCTTCATCCGAAGACGAATCCTGTCCATAGGCTCCGCAATCTGCTGTCCTGCTGTAACCCTTGTCAAAGACAATCTGCCCGGTTTTTCCTTTAAAAACAACATGAAAAGCAACATTGATTGGCAGGCTTGGGAGGTACTTTCCAGGCGAAAAGGCGAGTTTGCATACACTGCAAGGGCAGGAATGGAGCACCGGATCCATCAGGAATCCACAACCTCGGAACTGATTGAGGAAAACGGAAGAAGAGCGGAAGACTTATATATGTTCCGGAAATTTTGGCCGGGGTGGGTTGCGAAAATGATTGAGAAGGTTTACCAGAAGAGTGAAGAATCTAATGAGGTGTGAAGAGAATTAAGGAGAAAATCATGCCGGAAGTATCTGTCATTATTCCAGTATATAATAGTGAAAAATATGTAGAAAAATGTATCTGCTCGGTTATGGCGCAGACTTTACCCGAACTGGAAATCATTATAATCAATGATGGGAGTATAGATGAAAGTGGGAAAATTCTGCGTAAATTGGCGCAGAAAGACAGCCGGATTATTCTGTTAGAACAGGAAAATAAAGGCGTGGCAGCAGCCAGAAACCTGGGTGTAGAGAAAGCAACCGGAAAATACCTTACATTTGTGGATGGAGACGATTACCTGCAGGAAGACTATATTGAAAAAATGTACAGTCTTGCGGAAAAAGAAACTCTTGATATGGTAATATGTGGCCTGACTTATGTGGACGAAGGTGGAAAAAGAGCTGAATAAGATTATTCCGGGTGTGTATAAACGTTTGGAAAATGAGGAGTGGACATTCCGAATTTCAGCAGTATGTTCCCATTTATACAAACGGGAACTGTGGGAAAAGTATGACGTGAAATTTCAAAGCGGTGAGCGGGGGAGGATATGCCGGTATCCCTGCTTTTTCTGCTGTATGTCCAAGAATCGCTACCTTGCCGGAATGCGGGTATTATTATGTGCAGCACGCATCGTCAGCGATTCACAATTTCAAAGGTTTGGAAAAATACTCTCTTCCGTATAAAGGCCTGGAAAATACTTTAACCAGAGTAAATAAAATTGGAATTCAGAACAGTCCGGAATTCTATGAGCTGTTTGTTCTGAGAATTTTTGCAACATGTCTTTTTCAGCTCGCCCCGAGGAGCAAGATGGGAGAAAATCAGGGAATTGTGCGATTATATCAGCTGTACGGTAAATATGTATTTTCCAGCTTATTGAAAAACAGTAAAGCAAAGCTAAATGCAAAGGTGGACATTCCATTTACGCAGAAAGCAGCAGTAAAAGTATTGCAGTTTCTATTAAAAAACAAAACTTCTTAGATTCTTTGGGCGGCTGATCAGTAAAAAAAAAATAACAAAAAAGATTGTGTGGCGTGCTATTTCCAATGCTTCATATTAAATGTTGAAGTAAAATTTCAGTAGAAATATTAAGAGGAAAACAAATGGAATACGTAAGCTTTGTGATACTGCATTATAAAGATTATTCAGTAACAGACACCTGTGTCCAGTCCATATTGGCAATGGAACAGCAGGAACGTATCCGGATTGTGATCGTAGACAACGACATTCAGAAAAAAAGAAAAAGACAGACAGGAACTGCTCCAAAAATATCAGGGGAATTCCAGAATCAAGGTTTTACAAATTAAAGAAAATGGCGGCTTTTCTTATGCAAATAATCAAGGGTATCAGTACGCCAGAGAACATTTTGGGAAAAGCTATATCATTGTTTTGAATAATGACATTGAATTTACACAAAAGACTTTATCAGCAGATTGGAGCAGAGCTATCAAAATAATCAATGCTATATCCTGGGACCCGACGTGATCAGGCAGAGCACCGGTGAACATCAGAACCCAATGGATACCAGACTCCGAACGAAAGAAGAAGCAGAGTATACCATAAAATGAACCGCCTGGCGTTACGCTTTTACCCCATTATGTATCCTGTTGTTTACCATATGCTTCAAAAAGCGGAAAAAAACAAATTGGTAAATCAGGAAAAACAACTGGCAAACTATAGTCAATCCCAGAAAGACATTGTTCCCTTTGGCGCATGCCTTATCTTTACTCCGCTATTCGTCGAAAAAGAAGAAAAAGCCTTTGAGCCGGAAACCCGGTTTTTCTACGAAGAATATATACTGGCGCTGCGCTGTCAGCAAAAGGCTATAATATTGTGTATGATCCTTCCATGTCAGTGAAACATGAAAGCGGCGCAGCAACCAAGAAAAGCTATGGGACAGAAAAGAAGCGGATTCGGTTTATGATGGAAAAGACAGCCGGGGCGTGCGAGGTGTATTTGGAGATGTTGGGAGAGCGGCAAAAATCTTGTCTTTTATAGGTATATGTGTTAAAATTACCTCGCTATTTATTGTATGAAACTATATTAAAATTGCAATATAGGTGCTATTAATGAAGAAAATTTTGTATCTGATGGGAATTGACTGGTATTGGATAAAACAACGTCCTCAGATCATTGCAGAAATGTTGGATAGGGATTATGATGTAACGGTAGCATATTATAAAGAAGTCGGTGTAAAGCAACCCCTGCGCAAAAATAATGATGAATTAGAAAAAAGTATTCCAATTTCAGCAATTCCATATCGTGATAAGAATATAATTGCTCATTTTATTCAAAAATCTTATTTCAGAAAGTAAAAGAATGTAGAGCAATATGATATAGTATGGATTAGTCATCCGCTACTATATCGGTATTTGCCAGGAAATTATAAGGGTAAAATAGTTTATGACTGTATGGATAACCATGAGGCTTTGTGCAGCGATGAAAATATATGTCAAGTAATAAAAAAAACAGAGCAGCAATTGGTAAACAGAGCAGATATAGTATTTGCAAGCAGTTCCGGTCTGTTACAAAAAGTACAGAAACTAGGTGGCGAAGGGAAAAGTGTATTATTAAGAAATGGCTTTGTATCAGAGCACATTTATCCACCAGAGCCTGTCAGACACAAGAATAAGGAAGCATACAAAATTGGTTATTTTGGCACGATTGCTGAATGGTTCGATTTTCCATTATTATTGAAAAGTCTGGATTTATATCCTGATTTGGAGTACTATTTATGGGGACCGGTGTCGAATGTCGAAGTGCCGCAACATCCGCGTATAAAAATGCAAGGGGTGGTGGAACACAGCAAACTGTGGGAAAATGTGAAAGATATGGATGCGCTTATAATGCCCTTTAAGGTGAATGACATTATAAGGGATGTGGATCCGGTAAAATTATATGAATATATAAGTATGGGGAAAAATGTAATTACAGTAGCGTATGATGAAGTTCTGAGATTCGCTCCGTTTGTATTTTTTTACAAGAATGCAGAGGAATATGAAAATATTATAATAAAGTTATACGAAGATGAAGTGAATTGTAAATATGATTCTATTTCACAAAAAAGAATTTTTAGATGATAATTCGTGGGAAAAGAGATGGGAAATAATAAAAGAAATAATGTAAAGTATTGGGAGAAAAATTAATGGTTGAAAATTTTGATTATTCTAAGACACCAGGAAAAATACGTAAAAGATTTTATGCACCGGAAGTTAGTACAGCGTTAGTTTCAATAATTACACCATATTATAATGCAGGGAAATATTTTGAAGAAACATTCAATTCAGTGATGAATCAAACATTTCCATGGTTTGAGTGGATAATTGTAAATGATGGAAGTACAAATGAAGAAGATGTTAAAATTTTAGAAAAATTTGCTAAAGAAGACACTCGAATCCGTGTGATTAATCAAGAAAATGGTGGACAATCATGTGCGAGAAATACAGGAGTTAATAATGCAAAAACAGATTTGGTTGTTCCCTTAGATGCAGATGATCTTATTGCACCTCCTTATTTAGAATATTTGTATTGGGCATTGCAGGAAAATCCAGATGCAGCATGGGCATATACAGATAGCTATGGATTTGGTACCCAAGAGTATGTATGGAAGTATCCATTCAATGCTGAACGAATGAAAAAGGAGAATATGCTCGTTGCAACTGCTATGATTCGAAAAAAAGATTTCGATGATATTGGTGGCTATAAAATTGAAAAGTGGCGCTATAATGAAGACTGGCGCTTTTGGCTGGAAATGCTTGAGCAACATAAAAAACCAGTACATGTGAGCGGAGAACTATTTTGGTATCGAAGACATGATACTGGTATGCTGACAACTTTAAACAATGATGAAGAAAGAAATAAATTTAGTGAAAATATTATAAAAGAAGCTGCAGCAAATGTCGACACTACTGTACAGTCGATTGAATATCCAAGAAGAAAAACGGCATATTCATTTTATAAGCCTAAATACACAGAATGGGAAAAGGAAAAGTAATCCGACCAAAATTGGAAAAAAAATGAGTTATGTGGCTGGTTCCATGGATGGTAATGGGAGGCGCAGATAAATTCAATTTAGATGCGATTGCAGGGTTGAATAAAAAAGGGTATGAGAATTATGTTTTAACAACCTTGATAAATGATAATGATTGGAAACAGAAATTTGAAGAATATACGGATGAAATATTCTGTATGGCTGATTTTATGGATCCATCGAGATATATAGAGTTTGTGGCATATTTTATTCAGAGCAGGCAAATTGATGTAATGGTTGTGACAAACTCATATGATGGATACTATATGCTTCCGTGGCTCAGAATGCATTTTCCAGAACTTGTAATTATCGATTATATTCACATGGAGGAATGGTATTGGAAAGCAGGAGGACATGCGAGAGCTTCAAGTGCACAAAATGGTATATCAGAAAAAACTTTTGTATGTAATAGTGCTACACGCAAGGTAATGACAGATATATTTGATTGTGATCCTGAACGTGTTGAATGTATGTATATCGGAGTTGACCACAATTACTACGATAGAAACAAAGAAAATGCAGGATATTTACATGAAAAAACTGAATTTGGATAAACAAAGACCCATTGTATTATTTCCATGTAGAATTCATGAACAAAAACGTCCGTTTATGTTATTAGATATTGCTGAAGGAGTAATAAAAAAACGTCCCTGATGTAGCGTTTGTGGTTGTTGGAGATGGTCCTCAACTTGACGAACTAAAAGAGACAATACATAGAAAAAGTTTAACAAGAAACATTTATTGTATTGGTCGGAGTAATGATATGAGAGCCTGCTATCGTGATAGCAAGGTAACCTTAATTTGTTCACTGAAAGAAGGTCTAGCATTAACCGCATATGAATCATGCTCTATGGGGGTACCAGTGGTTTCAAGTGATGTTGGAGGACAGGGAGATTTAATTGGAAATGATGTTGGTGCATTGATTCCATTGCAGCAAAGCGAAGAAATGGATTTGAATAAAAGAGAATTTCCAGAAGCTGAAGTTATGGAATATGTAGTTAATATAACTAAAATATTGACTAGACCTGATCTTGCAACTAAAATGTCAGAGAATTGCAGGAGAAAAATAGAAGCGGGATTCTCGCTTGAAAAAATGGTAGAGCATTTTGATTGTGAATTAAGAAGTTTATGTACCGATACTGCTGCCAGAGAAAAAAAGACATAGTATTTCTTATGCTTTACAGCAAACTCCTAATTTTCCGGCAGATTACTATACTATGTACTGTGAATACAAAAGAAAAAAGAAGAAGAGTGTGAAGAAATTTGGAATACGCGTACATGGTTGCAGAGTAAGTTAGATGAAGCATATAGTAAGCCAGATGGAAGCTTAATAAAAATATACAAGAAAATAATTGATTGCCTGTAGTTGGAAAAGACATTGGAAAAAAAATAATTCATAACATTGTGAGTTTTATTACACGAAAAAGGCATAAATGATGGAGGCATCTTTGAATGAAATATGGTGTCATTGTATACAAAAAACTAAAAATATTGGTGATGATATACAAAGTTATGCAGCGGCTCAATTATTACCCCAAGTAGATTATTATATTGAAAGAGAGCATCTTGATGTTTTTCGTTCCAATGAACAGGAGGCTGTTAATGTTATTGTTAACGGTTGGATGATGTATAACAAATTAGGGTGGCCAATCTCTCCGTGCATAAATCCATTATATTTGTCTATGCACTTTTGGGAAAATGATGCTCTAGGGGTTAATGATTTATTTTTGCAAGGGCTTGGTAGCGAAGATTTAAGAAAACATGAACCGGTAGGCTGCAGAGATAAGGAAACGCAACAGTTTTTAGAAAAAGCCGGAATAAAGACATGGCTTAGTGGTTGTGTTACATTAACGCTTACAGCAAAGTATCCTAGAAATAATGATAAATATATATGTTTGGTTGATGTGCCTGATAGTGTGGAAACGTATATAAAGAATAGATATCCTGGAATTAAGATTCATAAAGTATACCATGAAGGGGAAAAGGTAGTATTACAGGAGAATACTTGGCAGGAACGTTTCATAAATGTTGAAAAATATCTGGAAATTTATCAAAATGCACAGGCAGTAATAACTTCTAGACTACATTGTGCTTTACCCTGCTTAGGATTGGAAACACCGGTATTGTTATTATTGGATGATGATATTGCTGAGCAGGGAAGATTTGATGGTTTGGAAGACCTGGTATTGCATGGATCTGTTGAGAAATTTATCAATGGTAATGTTCAATTTGATTTGGAAAAATCCACCACAAAATTTAAAAAATATCACACATATCGGGATAGAATATTTCAAGAGGTGGAGCTGTTTATAAAAAACAGTTCTTTACATCGGGAAAAATTGAAAGAACGATATGAAAAATATGATAGTGAATGGGAAAAAAAGAGCACTCTGGAAGGATGAACAAATAACACGTTTGATGCATTCGGCAATAATACAGTGGAATGAAAGGCATAACAATTTAGAAGAACTCCAGAAGGGAAAGAATTGGCTGGAAGAGCAGTATTATAATTTTAAAATGATAATAGCAGATTAATATCTGCTCAACAAAAAATTCAAGCTGAAAATCAAGAACTGCTAGATAAAAATGCTCGTTTGCAGATAACAAATTCAAATCTAAAAACACAGGTTAAAGAAAAAATATTACAAAATGACGAATTGAATAATCAAATCTTCCTGTTAGAAAATAGTAATGCAGATTTGAAAATTCGACATAATATATTGAATCAAAAAATTGCAGAGCTGCAGGAAAAAGAAAGATGAATTGAACACTTGTAATTCTTTTCTAGTGCGTCAAAATGAAAAATATTATCAAAGCATAGAGGAACTAAAAAATTCTATTTCATGGAAAATTGGCTGGGTAATTACTGCAATTCCACGAAAAATAGTAAAGCTTTTAAAGAAGTTTTAATTAATAGGAGCAAAGGTAGATGCTTAAAGTTTTAAGTGTTATTGGCACACGGCCAGAAGCTATAAAAATGTGCCCATTGATCAAGGAAATGGAAAAAAAATACAAGTATACAAAGTGTAGTTTGCTTGACAGGACAGCACCGGGAAATGTTAAATCAGGTAATTGATATATTTAAGACCAATGTAAATTATAATTTAGATATTATGCAACCAAGGCAATCATTAACCATGATTACTAGTTGTATTTTGCAAAAGATCGAATCAGTATATATAAATGAAAAGCCGGATCTGGTTTTTAGTGCATGGGGATACTACGACTTCATTCGTAGCTGCGTTAGCTGCTTTTATCAGAAAATTCCAATTGGTCACGTAGAGGCTGGTTTAAGAACTTATGATAAATATTCTCCATTTCCCGAAGAAATGAATCGTACGTTAACTAGTAAAATTGCTGAACTTCATTTTGCTCCAACAAGAAATAATTGCGAAAATTTGATTAAAGAGGGTATAAAGAAAGATATTTACATTACGGGTAATACTGTAATTGACGCTTTTTCGACTACGGTGAAAAAAAATTATATATTTAAGAATAGTAAACTTAATGATATACTTGCAGATGAAAAAAAGTTGTATTGATAACGGCTCATAGGAGAAAAACGTTGAATATGGATTGAAGAATATCTGTTTAGCAATAAAAAAAATATCTTATGCTTATCCTAACTTAAATTTTGTATATCCAGTTCATCCGAACCCAATGGTGCGAAATATTGTAAATGAATATTTGGGGGGGATTACAAATGTCTATTTGTTAGAACCTATTGACGTGGAGGATATGCATAATTTGCTAAGTAGGAGTTATCTGGTATTAACCGATTCTGGAGGGCTTCAGGAAGAGGCACCGCATTTTGGAATTCCTGTATTGGTGTTACGAAATGAGACAGAAAGACCAGAAGCGGTTAAGGCAGGGGACTGTAAAGGTGGTTGGGACAAATGAGAATAATATTGTAAATGAAGTGAAGAAGTTATTAGAAGATTCACAAGAATACAAAAAAATGTCAAAAGCTATAAATCCATATGGGGATGGAAATGCAAGTCAAAAGAATAGTTAGACACATACTTGAGTGGAGGAAAAATGATTAGAACAGTAAAAGAACTTTATAATTATCGCGAAATGATTTCGAGTTTAATAAAACGCGATTTAAGAGGAAAGTACAAGGCATCAGCACTTGGATTCTTATGGACTTTTTAATCCCGCTTTTTCAGCTTGTTATTTATAACTTTATTTTTTTCAACAATATTAAGATCGGATATAAAAAGATTTTTATATATTCCTTATAGCTGGACTGTTTCCATGGAATTTTTTAGCGCATGTGGAACTAGTGGTGCTTCGTGCATTGTTAATCAAGAAAATTTGATAAAAAAGATCTATTTTCCAAGGTTAGTATTACCGGTTTCTTTTGTAACTAGTTCTTTTATAAATATGTTATTAACATTCATAGTTGTTTTTGTGGTTTTGGTATTTTCAGGACATGGTGTAAATGCTTTGGCATTAGCTTATTTACCGGTAGTCATGCTTATTGAATACATTCTTTCATTGGGACTTTGTATGCTTACATCAGCATTAACGGTGTATTTTAGAGATTTGGAGTATATTATGGGATTTTAATGATGGCGTGGATTTATTTGACACCAGTATTTTTCGAAATGAATATTGTGCCAGATAAATTTGTAGCGATTTTTAATATAAATCCAATGACACCAGTGATTGTTGCTTATCAGCAGATTTTATATTATAAACAAATTCCTGAAATGGGAAATTTATTACATGCAACGTTTTTGGGAGTGGTTGTGTTAATAATTGGCTATTTAGTGTTTGACAAGATTCAGAAACGATTTGTTGAGGAATTGTAAATATGAATAATGATATCGTCGTTAAAGTTGAAAACGTTAAAAAAAGTTTTAAGATATACTATGACAGAAACAAAACGCTGAAAGATATACTTTCTATGCCTGGACGCGGTAGAGAGGAAAAAAGAGAACTTTTAAAAAGGAATTAGTTTTAATGTGAAAAGAGGAGAAGCAATTGCGCTTATAGGCAAGAATGGTTGTGGAAAAAGTACAATGCTAAAACTCTTAACCAAAATTATATATCCCCGACTCTGGAAACATAGAAGTAAAAGGAAAGGTTTCAGTCTTATTGAATTAGGTGCAGGTTTTCATCCTGATATGAGTGGTCGTGAAAATATTTACTTGAATGCATCAATATTTGGTCTGACGAAAAAGGAAATAGATGAGAAATTAGACGATATAATCGCCTTTTCAGAGTTAGAGAGTTTTATCGATAATCCTGTTAGAACATATTCTTCAGGTATGTATATGCGTTTGGCTTTTTCTGTTGCGATTAATGTTCAGGCAGAAGTACTGCTTATTGATGAAATTTTAGGCGTAGGAGATGTCAGCTTTCAGAAAAAAGTGTTTTGAGAGATTGAAAGAAATTAAGGAAAACGGTGCAACAATTGTTATTGTTTCGCATTCTATGGGGCAGATAGAACAAATTTGTGATAGATGTATCTGGATTTGTGATGGGGTAATTAAGGAAGAAGGAAAAACCAAAACTGTTGATGCTCATTATTATCAATATATGGAAGCAGAAAGATTGGGGCGTATCGAGAAAGACGAAGCTGAGGAAAGAAAAAGTAAAAAAAGAAAAAACTGAAGAGATGGAGTTACCTGCATTCTGTAGTAAACATGCGAAAAGAAAAAGGTGGCGAGGATGTTTTCTTTGATGATATTGTTCTGACAAATGATGTAGGGGAAGAAACTGTTGTATATAATTCTGAAAGCAATATTCATTTAAAAATAACCGTTAAATCAAAATTGGTAGATTGCAATGCTAATTTCTCTGTCAGCATATGTAATAGAGAAGGACAGGTTTATTATGGGACTAATCTTGTTGCAGAACGAGGCGATTTATTAAGGCTTAGAGGAAATAACGAATTTTCTGTTACTTTTGATAAATTAAATTTGCTTAGCGGTAAATATTATGTTAATGTAGGCTTGTATAACAAGCAAAATGATGTTCTGGATGACATAAAATTGGCAAACAGTTTTTTAATACATTCGGATTATGATTTGAAGGAGACTGGAATTATTCATGTTGATCATAAATGGGATATGGGCAAGGTGGATATAATTTCATATGAGTAATTACATATTAGAAAAATAATGGAAAAGGGAGTATGCTATGAATGTTGAATTCGAGTATGAGAAACAACCAGGATTAAGAAGAAAGTGTTATAAGAGTTCTTCAATTCCGCATTTTGTAAGCATTATAACTCCCTTTTTATAATGCGGGAAAATATTTTGAGCAAACGTTTAACTGTGTAATGAATCAAACTTTTGAATGGTTCGAGTGGATTATTGTAGACGATGGAAGTACGAATGAAGCGGATCTTGCTATATTGGAAAAATTAGCAGTGACAGACAGCAGAATAAAATTATATCATATAGAAAATCGAGGACCAGCAGGAGCTAGAAATTATGCTGTGTCGAAATCAAATACTGACATAATTGTCCCATTAGATGCAGATGACTTAATAGAGGCTGTATATCTGGAGGAAACTTTTTTGCTTTGTATTTTAATCCAACAGCTTCGTGGGCATATACAGACAGTGTAGGATTTGGAGAACTGCAATATGTATGGAAAGTACCATTTGATTCAAGAAAATTGAAAAGAAAAAAATTTTTTAATAAATATAGGAACAATACGTAAAAAAGCCTTTCTGGAAGTTGGTGGCTATGATGATGCCCAAAGATACTCACATGAAGATTGGAATTTGTGGTTACGATTTTTGGCGCGAGGTGATTATCCAATACATATTGGTAGCGTATTAGCTTGGTATCGAATCAGTTCAAATGGGGCGTTGCATGAGACGAATGATTCTAAAAAACAAAAAAGAGAGCCTATGAACGAATTCATGAGGTTGCAAAAAAAATTTCAACTTCTATAGATGCAACTGAATATCCCAGAACGTTTAAAATGGAAAAAAACAGGAAAATTACATGTTCGAAATGGGATTGTCTTAAAGAAAAAAATCATATGAAATTTTGTTATTGCTTCCCTCTTTGCAAAAAGAATATATAAAATTATTGGATAATCTGAATATAGAAAATGTACATATTGGAATTATGACGACTGAAATAAGTGCTTTTGATTCAATTCAAGAGTTTAGTGCTATAACAGATGATGTTTTTGAATTATGTACATTTTTAGATATAGATGCTTATCCGGAATTTATAAGCTATTATATAAAATCCAGACGAGTAGATGTTGTATTAACGTATGGAAGTGAATATGGTAGTGCAATTACATTGTGGCTAAAAGGTAAATTTCAGATTTGTTTTGTAATGAATTTGAGAAGATAACGAAAGACTGCATTATAGGAGCCGTTGATAGGGTGAAAGAAAAATCTCAAGAGAAGGAAACAGAGAGACCATATAAAGAAATGGAATTATTAAATCAATATGCTGACAAGTATATTGAAGCATATACTGATAAAACTGTATGTCAAAAATATGTATTATGAGTTCCAGAAGAAAGTCGAAGCACATTATGAAAAAGAGAAACGAAAAAAAATTCGATATGCTCGGTTTTTTAGATACTAAATTTGGGTCACTGATAAATGAGATTATAGGATTAAATAAGGCGTGAATTATGCTGAATCTGGACAAAAGAAATAGAAGAACTAGAAGAAAGTCTTGCACGTTTAGAAAAAAATATTAATGATATTGAGTTTGAAAAAATCAATATCATGAAGGAATAAAACGTGCTATAAAAAAACAGAATATTAAACAAAATATTCAGCTTATGTTAAATGTTGTCCTTGCCAAAATGGGGAGAATCCCATATTGTTCGGTCGATGATTTTCGTAAAGATATGAGGATACGTCAAGATATACAGGTCATGCGCAATCAATTGGCTGCATTATCATGTTCGAAAGCTATTGTTTTGAAAGATGAAGAAAATTATGTACCTAAAAGAAGTGCATGAACCTTCTTTAGAAAAAAGATATTGGTATAGAGCCATTAAAAAAAAGGATACATTGCAATTGTTGTGAATTCTTTGGATCGCGGAGGATTGGAACAAGTAGTTGGCTTATTAGCTCAAGAATTTTATAAAAAAGAATATTCCGATTAAGGTGTTATGTCTAGATGATGGCGGCTTAATGGCAGAACGATTAAAACAAGTAGGAATCGAAGTCCTAATATTTCACGGAAAAGGACATGCGTTTAAAACCTACATCAGGAAAAAAATCCACCTTCTTCGGTCAATACACATTACGTCAAAAGACATATTAAATTCTTGCATAAAGAAGGAATTCCCATTGTTGAAGTAGTACATAACATGTATGTATATTACTGTGATCATGTGGCTGAAATTGAAAGGGAAAACGAAAAATATTATACCAAATTAATCGCAGTATCTGAAATTGTAAAAAGAGACATATTGTAATAGGATTAAACAATCGGATAAAATAGCAGTTATTGGAAACGCGGCGATTTTGCGAGAAGAACCACAAAAACACGAGAAGAAGTTCGTGCTTTTCTGGGAATTCCCCAAAGAGGCTTATGTAATATTGAATGTTGGAAGCATTGATCCAAGAAAAAACCAAGTTGGTATAATTACTGCATTTGATATAGTAGCCAAACTAGTTGAGGTACCAGTTTATTTGGTATTGGCAGGAAATGTTCAGGACGAAGCATATAATAATAAAGTACTAGATTCAATTTCTAAATGTGAACACAAGACCAATATTATTTGCTTGCCCTATTATGAAAGAGTTAGAGAATTATATCAAATGGCAGATGTGTTTGTGCTTGACTCATATTATGAAGGATGGAGCATTTCTGCAACAGAAGCTTTGTATGATGGTTTACCGATAATACATTCAATGTGTGGGAGTGCAGTGGAACTTGTAGGAAACGGAATGTATGGAATGGTAGTGCCTAATCCGGCAGGAAACCTAAGCAAGATAAGAAATTTGGAACTTATAGAAGAAATAAACCGTGGAGAAATTCATAATACTAAAGAACTTGTTCAAGCTATAAAAACTATGATTAGTAGCAAAGAATATTGGACAGAAAAACGTACCGAAATACGTTGGAATATGCAGAAAAAATATTCGGTTGACTATATGATTTATTGTTATATAAAGTTATTTTTAATATAAAAGTAGGTGATTAAATGGTATATTCTTTAAAGGAAAAAAGAAAAATATTGGATTGTTCTTAATTAATACAGTTATTATTTTCTGTGTATTCGGTTTATTTGTTTTTAGTAAACATTATTCTAGTGATGATTTTTTTGCTATTATGATCAGATGGGAGAGGCAAACGCAGTAATATTTTCTAGCTATAGGATATGTTTAGGGAGTAATATATATAATATTATCATATTTAAAAATAAATGTAGTTACATATCAAATTTTATTTGGTGTGTTAATGCTAATTTGTTTTTCAGCATCTGTTACGTTGATAACAATAACTATAAACAATATAATAAGCATACAGGAAGGCACAATAACGGATTTTTCTTTGTTAGCAATAAATATTGGCAGTTTGATGCTTATTATTAATGTTTTTATTTCAGAATGGGTTTGGTTTTCATTAGGCTATATTCAGTGGGGGGCTTTCTGTTCTGTTTTCAACATTAGCGGCCGTCTATCTCATTAGAAATGAAATTAAAGATTATGTGCTCACTTTCTTTTTTCTTATTTTTAGCGGCAGGATGTTATCAAATTTCTATTTCTATTTATGTTTTTTGTAGTTATGCTATTCATCACATGTAATGAAAAAAGGAAAAATATCAAAAAATGCAATAAAATATACTGTAAAAGCTGCTATTCCTGCTATATTATCAATTTTGGGAAACATGCTATGTACAAAGCTGTTGGTTGCATTTGGAGTAGGGTATTCTGGAAGTAGGGCTGATTTCGGTATCCAACAGATATTGGAAAAGTTATGTATGTTATTGAAAAATGAAAAGTGCTTTGGAATACTGGTTTGGGGTTGTTGCCGAAGTATTTTATGTGTATTATTTGTGGAGCGTATATTTTTCTCTTAATTTATTTAATTATAACTGGCAGGTTTAAATGGAATATTTTAGCTGTTCTGGTTACATTATTAGCAGGTATTGCTGTAATGTGTATGCCAGTTGTGTTACAAGAGAGTTTTTATCAACCAGCAAGGATGATTGTTCCGATAACAGGCGTGTTTATGGTTTTGCATATTGTGATTATAGTCGGAATGAGAAATAAAAAAAAAGGTGTTGCAATGTGCTGTCGTTATTGGAATTGTTTATCTTGGAGTGAATATTGTAGAAATACAAAAGAAATACTGTTGATTGCATAATAACATGTGCACTGGAAAAAAAAGAAGCAGAAGATATTGTTAAATATATACAGAACTATGAAATGGAAAATAATTGTATTGTAGAAAATATTGCTTTTTTGCCTGATGAACATCCAGTATATAAATATACAAATGAAATTGCTAACTGGGGATATGGTGGAGAAATGGCCAGTAGATCAATTTTAGTAGATTGGTCTAATATTCAGCTTTTTTAATTTTTATTCAGGAAATAATTATAATAAATCTTTTGATAATGTAAAAGATTATGTTAGCGAAAAAGAAAAAATTATGAATATTTTTCACCAAATGAACAAATTTATATAGAGAATGGTACAGCGTATATTTATATTTATTAAGAAAGATAGGAGAATACATAGTTGAAAAAAAAAAAATATCAATAATTATATCTGTTTATAATGAAGAAAATGCTATAGATAAATTTTTTGAAGAGTTTGATAAAATAAAAAATCAGTTTAAATGGGATTATGAAATTATTTTTTGTTAATGACGGAAGTAACGATAATAGTCTGAAAATGTTATATGAATATGCTGCAAGGGACGAAAAGGCAAAAATAATTAGCTTTTTCAAGGAATTTTGGACATGAAGCGGCTATGATTGCAGGAATAGATAATGCATCAGGTAATGGAATTGTTTGTATGGATGCTGATTTACAACATCCTTTGGAATGCATTCATGAAATTATTGCTAAATTTGAAATGGGATATGAAGTTATCAGCATGGTTCGTTTGGAAAATAAATCAGCAGGGTTAATAAAAATATAACATCAGAGGCTTTTTACAAAGTGATAAATATATTATCCGATCAGGCAAGATTTGAAGAAAATGCTTCTGATTTTTTTTGCGATTAGTAATAATGTAGCTAGAGTATTAAAAAATAATTATAGGGAAAAAGGTAAGATTTTTAAGAGGATATGTACAAAGTGTTGGGTTTAAAAGTACTACTATAGAGTATTCAGCTGCGGATAGAGCTGGGGGTGAAAGCCATTATAATATTAAACGGTTATTAAAATTTTCTATAAGTACGATAGTGTGCTTTTCGGATTTTCCACTTAAATTGGGGATATATGCTGGGTTGCTTTCGGCACTGGCTGGGATTATTGTTCTGATTTACTCCTTGTGTACAATTACAGGATCTCCAAGTGGTTACACAACATTAGTTACGCTGATTTGTTTTATGTTCGCTGTGCTGTTTATTGTAATTGGAGTTATAGGACAGTATATAGCAGTTATGTTTTCTGAGTTGAATGATAAACCGATTTACATTATTGAAAAAAAGATTAATTTCGATGAAAAAAATAAAGAGTAATAAAAATGGAGAAGCTAAGAAATTGTTTTTATTTTTGAGTATGGAATACTTTTTGTGGATGAGAGAAATGAGTGAAAACATAAAAATTACAGTACAAAATAGAAGATATAATTTGGATATAGTACGGTGCTATGCAT